>Ga0206128_1004076_pt1 | contig 11617 bp, 10 predicted proteins | sample Helgoland_Spring_7_FD_148601 | JGI IMG/M metagenome (GOLD analysis project Ga0206128, IMG submission 148601) | Pelagic subsurface seawater microbial communities from Kabeltonne, Helgoland, North Sea - Helgoland_Spring_Bloom_20160426_1 | ecosystem: Environmental > Aquatic > Marine > Epipelagic ...
TCACTTGAATTGCTGAATGGTATAAATGCCGATAGCGAAGCCGACTTGAGCGTGAAGGTATTCTCTTTGATTGCCCACAAGGAAAATTCAGAACAGTTCAACGAGCTGTTTGGAAAGGTTGATGATTTTGAGCTTCTTAGATACCGCTTGTACAGTCTTGGCAAGGTTTTTGAAAAACCTAAGCGTGTAGTTGAGACATTAAATAACCATCAAAGGCGTGTTGAATGGCAATTGCATAGAATTTATCGTGCAAGAAATTCAGTAGTACACTCAGGGCAGTCTCCTGGTTTCACATCTGTTCTGGTTGTTAATGCTCACGATTATTTTGATCAGGTTTTCGAGCTTTCCAACGAGTTGTCTAGTGGGCCAAAAGGGATGCGAGACTACACTTCTTGTTTTGACTATGCGGAGTGGTTGTTTAAGCAATACCATGTTGAACTGAAGAGAACTACTGAGTTCAATATTGGTAATACTAGCAGTGTGATATGGAAACGTCACGACGTTCTTTCAAAGGCAGACTTTTTCTAACGTTGGAAAGGGCAGCCACATTGTCTCTCTTGCCCCACAGGCGATTCCTCTCTATACGCGCGAGCGTTGGAGCGGTGAATCACTTCGCTTGCACCACGAGTTGAGCAGGGTCGGGACCTCCGGCCCTCTTTCTCGTTTGCAAAAGCCGCACCAACCAAAGCAACCCAAAGACCGGCGGAGACAACCGCGCGGCCAGAAAAACAACGTTAAAGGATATGAAGCGCCACATGGCTAATCTAATGGACGAGTTTGAAGCACTCTTAACCGAAAGCTTCGAAATGGACACACCCGACGAGGGAACAGTTGTCAAAGGTAAGGTCATCGCAATCGAAGCGGGCCAAGCCATTATCGACGTAGGCTACAAGATGGAAGGCCGCGTCGACATCAAAGAATTCGCAAACCCTGGTGAAGCTCCTGAGATCGCTGTTGGCGACTTCACGCGGCGAAGCGGTTATCTCTCGTGAGATGGCGCGCCGTGAGGAAGCTTGGGATCGTCTGGAAAAAGCATACGCAGACGAAGAGCGCGTTGAAGGCGCAATCTTTGGTCGCGTTAAAGGCGGCTTTACGGTTGATCTTGGCGGCGCGGTTGCGTTCTTGCCGGGCTCTCAGGTTGACGTACGCCCTGTGCGTGACGCGGGCCCATTGATGGGTATGAAGCAGCCGTTCCAGATTTTGAAAATGGACCGTCGTCGTGGCAACATCGTTGTATCGCGTCGTGCTATCCTTGAAGAGTCTCGCGCAGAGCAGCGTGCAGAAGTCATCGGCAACCTCACTGAAGGTCAAGCGGTTGACGGCGTTGTTAAGAACATCACCGAGTACGGCGCATTTGTCGATCTTGGCGGCGTAGACGGCCTGCTTCACGTGACAGACATGGCATGGCGCCGTGTGAACCACCCGTCCGAGATTTTGACAATCGGCGAGACGGTTAAGGTTCAGGTCATCAAGATCAACAAAGAGACGCACCGCATCTCCTTGGGCATGAAGCAGTTGCAAGAAGATCCATGGGATCTGGTTGCTGGCAAGTACCCACTCGAGAGCACGCACACAGGTCGCGTCACCAACATCACTGATTACGGCGCATTCGTTGAGCTGGAGCCAGGTGTTGAAGGTCTCGTACACGTGTCTGAAATGTCCTGGACAAAGAAGAACGTACACCCGGGCAAGATCGTGTCTACGTCTCAGGAAGTCGAAGTCATGGTTCTGGAAATCGACGGCACAAAGCGTCGCGTTTCCCTTGGTCTCAAGCAGACACAGCGCAACCCATGGGAAGTCTTTGCAGAGCAGTTCCCTGAGGGCACTGAGGTTGAAGGCGAAGTCAAGAACATCACCGAGTTCGGTTTGTTCATTGGCCTCGAGGGCGACATCGACGGCATGGTTCACCTCTCCGACCTATCTTGGGACGAGCGCGGCGAAGAAGCCATTCAGAGCTACCACAAGAACGATATTGTTCAGGCGGTTGTATCTGAAGTCGACGTTGAGAAAGAGCGTATCTCACTCTCCGTTAAGGCGCTTGGCGGCGACAAGTTCGCTGAAGCGGTTGGCGGCGTAAAGCGTGGTTCCATCGTGACTGTCACAGTGACAGCCATCGAAGAGGGCGGCGTTGAGGTCGAGTATGAAGGCATGAAGTCCTTCATCCGTCGTTCTGACCTGTCCCGTGACCGTGCAGAGCAGCGCCCAGAGCGTTTCTCCGTTGGCGACAAAGTCGACGTGCGCATCACAAACGTCGACGCGAAGACACGCCGTTTGGGTGTCTCCGTGAAAGCGCGCGAGATCGCAGAAGAGAAGGAAGCAGTGGAGCAGTATGGTTCTTCTGACTCCGGTGCGTCCTTGGGTGATATCCTTGGCGCAGCTCTGAAGTCTGACGACTAAGCGTTAATGCTTTAGAAATTAAAGAGGCCCCGCTGGAGTGATCTGGCGGGGCCTTTTTGTTTGCGCCGCAGGGATGGCTCGCAAAACTCGACGTTCAAGCGGTGAATATTTGTGCGCTCTGCCGCGCAAGAACCCAATCTTAACCAGAGGCATTTACTGGACTCCAAAGATCTACATTGGAGCGCTTGTACAAATGCCAGTTTTCAACAGTCAGATGTTCTTTCTCGGCAATTTTGCTGACATGGACACTAACGAGTCAAACGGTGATACCGAGAACGCCGCGGCGATACTCGGTTCATATTCCAAACCACCCCTCATAACAGTTGCGGTAGATGATATCGACGGTGACGGGGTAATTTGGGATGATGAATTTGGCGCGACGAGCGAAGACTTCACATATGATAGCGGGGCAGGGCCGACATCCCAATTGCTCGACTCAACCCAAACCTACAACGCTGCGGTTCTGTTAGGGGATGGCTCGACAAGCATCATCGAGATTACTGTCATCCAAATGCAAAACGGCGATGTCTTTGCCACGGACTGGGCCAATAGTGGCACACTAGACAATCTTAACATCCAGAGTATTGAGTTGCTGTCTGTTACGGGTAGCAATTACTCGGGATTTTTCGCTGACTCGGCAGTCGATAATTCTTCAGTTGTTTGTTTCACACCCAGCACATTGATCGAGACAGATCAAGGCTATACGCCTGTGGAAATGATCTGGCCCGGCCACCGTGTTCGCACGCAGGATCATGGCTATCAGACCATACGCTGGGTTGGGCATAGACAACTTTGTCGAGCCGAGCTTGATGCAAACCCGCACTTGCGCCCTATCGTTATCGCCAAGGGTGCTTTGGGAAATGCGCGACAGATGCGCGTCTCTCCACAGCATGGATTACTCGTTGATGGGCAGTTGATCCGCGCCAAACATCTTGCTGAGTTTTGGGGCACCGAAGTCGCTTGGGTGGATGGAAAATTCGCAGCTGTCACATACATTCATTTCCTTTGCGACAACCATGAGATTGTATTTGCCTATGGCATCGCGACTGAAAGCCTTTATCCGGGGCCATTAGCGTTGAAAGCGATGGGGCGAGAGACGATTATCGAGATTTTTCCCGAGTTAGTAAGCGTATTGGAGGGTCGTGAAGCTGTCGCTTCTAGTTATGGACGCCCCGCGCGCAAATATATGACTGGCGGCGAAATTCGACGCGGGCGCGGAATTTCTGAGCTATTCCCGATTTGGATGCACCGCGCGGGCTGATAGGTGTTGTTAAGCTTGGTTCATGATTTTCGTATTTTTTCAGGCAGACCCTTACTTGAACGTTCCAAGCTCGCCAATCCGATAGCCGGATGGGTAGGTAGGACGATCCCGCTTTGTCAGCAAGCGAGGTCTTCGCCGCGAAGGCAGAATGCGCAGCAAACTTGCGCGAAGCTTCAGGCCCGTAACCATAGCGTGTTCTAGCCAGCGGGGAGGATGCGTAAACCCCATTGCATCGCGCAATTCGGGATCGCACAGAGCATGAACCGCAGGTCTGCCAAAGGGCACAAGCCAATTTGGGAGATACATCGACAATAACAAATCGCGTGTGAGACAGCCTATTTCGGCGTTGGTATCCTCGTAATGAAAGTGTGTGGCTTCATAAGCGCGCTGATATTCTTCGAATTCAACGAAATCGAGTGGGATGTCTTTGATACCCATTTTCTGACCCAGCGCCTGATAGTAAAGCACACTCGCTTCAATTTCCGCTGGGCGCATCGCGCGTTTGCCAAAGCGTTCGAGCCATTTGACGGGTTCCACCACAAAAGCCGAAAGGACATAGAGCATATCGTTGTTCGAAATACGGTAGCGCCCGTGCATGTCGTTCATGCGTTCAATCGCTTTGCGCCCTGGATCACTGTCTTGGCCGTTCTCCGCGATTTCAGACAAGATCAGTTCTGTGTCGTCATAGCGTTTGCGCGTATCTTTGCTGAACGCGCCTGTGCGAGACAAAAGGCTGGAAATAGATGGCACCGCATAGGTGCGAAACAGCGCGAATTCGAGAGCTTTTTCAATGTCCCAAGCAAACTCATAAACGCTGAGCAGATAGACGATCCGCTCATAGTCGGTCTCTGGATCAAGTGATTGCAATTCGTTCGACCACGCCGTCATTTGTATGCTCTCACCCTCTAAAGCCAAGCTTCAAACATGGGCGCAAGCATCAGACAGCACAAGGCGCGCGTTGTTCAAAACAAGGAAAGCTGATTGGTGTCTGGTTTTTTAGGCGGCTTCTTTCGGCGATCGGGGGATTTACGGCTGCCAAGTTTCTGGAAGACTGCATTTGCTTCAGTGCGAAACGTTTCGCCGCGTCGGAGCGCGCTGATACGCTCTTTTGCGCGCCGCGCGCTGCTTGCTTGATCCACGATTGGCGCAGGGTAGTCGCGTCCCAATTCGAAATCGGCGTCGTCGATCAACGTCTTTTCCCATGTCCATGGTTCATGAATGAACGCGTCTGGCACCGCGCGTAATTCAGGCACCCATTTGCGAATGAAAGTGCCTTTGGGATCGTGTTCCATCGATTGCTTGATCGGGTTGTAAACGCGCATTGTGTTGATGCCGGTCACGCCCGATTGCATCTGGAATTGGCTGTAGTGAATGCCGGGCTCGTAGTCTGTAAAGAGTTGCGCAAGGTGGTGCGCGGTGATGCGCCAATCGAGCCAAAGCTGGTAACTTGCAAAGCTGACCAACATCGCGCGCATACGGAATGTGATCCACCCCTGAGCCGTGAGATTGCGCATGCAGGCATCGATGAAGGGATACCCTGTTTGCCCGTTTTTCCATGCTTGATGAAAGGTTTCATTGTGTTCGTTTTCGCGCAGACCTTCAAAAGCGGGATGCATGCAGTGGGTTTCGATTTTAGGCTGGTCTTCGATCTTTTGAATGAAATGACATCGCCAAGCGAGACGCGAGCCAAACGCACTAAGATTGCGGGCGAAAGCCGGTTTTTCCAAAGGCGAGAGTTGCTTGCGACGTTTGCTAATGGACTGTGTGACTTCGCGCACAGACAAGCTGCCCCAAGCCAAATGAGCGGACAAACGTGAACAGTGATATTCGGAGCGATCAGGTGCGGAGATATGAGCCAGATAACCGCGAGAGCGATCCGTAAGAAAGCTGCGCAGGTCTTTTAAGGCTTCTGTGCGACCCCCTTTTTGCACATGGCCAATCGCAGTGGATCCGAACATCGGGTCGTCTTTGTGCGGCAGGTCGTCAGAGTGGCCGCGCGATGCGATGAGGGGACGTTTCGGAGCTGGAAGGATCGGCTCGGCCATGCGCATATTTCGGATTTGCGACCAGTCATCGCGGCTTTTCAAGCGGCGCACGACGCCGTTGTAGGGATACTCTTGCAGCGCGATGGCGTTTCTCGTGCAAAGTGTTTTGACGTTAATATCGCGCTGGAATGTCCAAAGATCACCGGATTCTTCATGCGCGTGGATAGCGTCGATCTGATGCACATTGTGCAACTCTTGAAAAACCTCGCAGGCTTCACCAATTTTGATGACTAAGGGCTGACCAAGCGCTGTGAGGGCCGTGTTCAACTCGCCCAAACAATCGTGGATGAAATACCAATGACGGCGCGATGCGGTGGGTTGGCGCCAGTATTCAGGCTCGACGATATAAAGAGGCAGGATCGGCGCACCACTTTTTATCGCAGCAACCAAAGGCGCGTGATCGCTAATGCGCAAATCACGTTTGAACCATACGATATGAATGCCACCGTTCATCGCGATCTAGGGCGCAAGACCAAGGCCCTGCAAAATCTTTGGTATCTGCTTTTTGACTTTGAAAAACCCTTTATTCGCGTGCGGCCATGTGAGCGTGTCATAGGGTCTGCGCACGCGGTGCAGGGTTAGGCCAGCTTCGGTTAAACTGGGAGCCGCTGTCGCTAATTGATCCGCGCTGGGGCCAATTGGGGTGTACGCTGTGACGATGTGTTTGACGTTCGCTTCGCGCGCGACCTCAGTAATTTGTGTGACCCAATCAGCGCACAGTAATGTTCCGTTTAGATCTGAGATGCTGTCTTGTAGCGCGCCTGTTTTGAATGCTTGGACGCGGATGCTTTGGCGTTCTTGCTCAGGTGTTGGCAAGGCAAGCACTGCGGCTGCGTTTTCCGCCCAAAGCGCGCTGGCTTGACAATCTTCTGGCGTCACAAGCAACAGGAACGCCGCCTCTGGCAGAGCGTCGGCTTCAGGGATGGGAAGCAAAGGATGATCGAAGTCTTCCACCAAAGGCACAGCTGTTGGTGAGAGTTGCCCAACAGGATTGAAGCGACCATCGGTGAATTTGGCAATGTTTGAGGCGCGTGCGAGATAGCTTTTGCCTTTGGTGTGCAGGCCGGAAACCCAGCGCCATGAACATGTATTGGATGCAGGATCGCCATCGAGCAAATGCTGCATGAAAAAGTCAGCGCCAAGTTGCCAAGGCAGCCCGAGTGTGAACACCCAGATCGAGGCGAACCACATCCGTGTGTGATTGTGCAAATACCCCGTTTCCACCAGTTCGCGTGCCCATTGATCAAAGCAATCAATGCCTGTGCGACCCTCAATCGCGGTTTGATACTCCGCGTTTAGAAAGTTGTTGGCCTCAAGCGCATCAAGCTTTTGAACAAGGTCGCGTTTGTAGCTGAGCCAAACGCTAGGGTGCTGTTCGAGCCACCCTTTGAAGTATCCGCGCCAGAACACTTCTTGGACGAATTTTTCCGCAGCTGAAGGGCTTTGCCGAGCCAGCGTTTGGGTCAACACCTCTTGCTCGGTTATGATGCGGTGTCTGATCCACGGGGACAAAACAGAAATGTTGGAGCGCTGTTCTGGCCCGAAATCATAGTTGCGATTGCGCTCGTAGTGGTGACCTGTGCGCGAAAGAAATTTCTCCAACCGCTCTAAACCAGCTTTGCGTGTTGGTGCAAAAGTCACGCTTTCGCTGGGGGGCGTACCTTGACCAAAAAGATCTTGCGTATTCATTTCACTGACCTCTTCTTGCCGGTTACACTCGAGCTCCACGACGTAGTCTTGGAGGTGGGCCTGTCCAGCAAGGTTTTATAAAAAAGCCCAGATTTAAGGCGCGTAGTGCGCGAGGCAAGGGCAAGGGTCGCAAAAATGAAAATTAGTGCCGTTTTTCTCTCGCGACTCGGACGGTTTCATGTTCCTCTTACTTCCAGCTTCTTTTCCAAACTCACGAGAAAAGAACCATAAGGGAGACTACATAATGAAAAAAATGGTAACTGGTGCAGCTGCTGCTGTCGCTCTCACGTTCGGTGCGAACGCGGCAATGGCCGATGGCCACGCATGTGGCGACGTTTCAATCACACAAATGGACTGGGCATCTGCGGCTGTTGTAACGGCCGTTTCCAAGTTCTTGATGGAGCAGGGCTACGGTTGTTCCGTGCAGGTCGTTCCGTCCTCCACAGTTCCGGCGCTGACATCTTTGGCGGAAACAGGCGAGCCTGACATTCTGACCGAAGTCTGGGCGAACTCTACGCCAGCCTATGAGCCACTGCTTGCTGATGGCAAACTGGTCGAGCTGGGCAACGTTCTGTCCGACGGCGGCGTTGAGGCATGGTGGATCCCTGCGTATCTCGCAGAGAGTAACCCAGAGCTGACAACATGGGAGGGCATCATGGCCAATCCAGCGGCTGTTGGCGGCAAGTTCCACGATTGCCCATCGGGCTGGGCGTGTGACATCATCAATAACAACAACCTGAAAGCGGCCAACATCGAAGGCTCCGGCCTTGAGCGCTTCCAGCACGGTTCTGGTGAAACGCTTCAGACGTCTATCGCTGCGGCGTATGACGAAAAAGCACCTTGGTTCGGTTATTATTGGGCTCCAACAGCAGTCTTGGGCAAGTACCCAATGGTTGCGGTGAAAGTGCCTGAGTACAACGCCGAAGCACACGCATGTAACGGCGACGTTGATTGCGCGACACCTGGTTTCTCTGCATATCCAGCGTCTAAAGTTGTGACAGCGGCGTCCAAGGCGTTCGTTGAAGAAAACCCAGCGATTGCTGAGTTGATGGGCAATATCTCCTTCACGAACGCTCAGATGGGCGAAGTGCTGGCATGGCGCCTCGACAACAACGCATCTTACGACGAAGCGGCTGTGTACTTCCTCACAAACAACAAAGACGTTTGGGGTGGCTGGTTGAACGATGGCGCGAAAGAAAAGCTCGCGGCACTGCTCAAGTAAGCTGAACGACACGACAGAAGCCTTCCCGCATTTTCGGCGGGGGGGCTTTTCTATTTATAAGAATAATAAAATCTTCAAGGGACTGGGGAGAGATACAAATGGCCTTTTATGACGGTGTTTTCAAAGCACTAGGCCTGTCAGATTGGTGTGGCGCGGAAGCATCCAGCGCCCCAATGTCGATGGCAGATTTGCTTGCACAAAGCAGTGGTGAAGAAACCAAGGGCGAGTTTTTTCCGTTTCCCTCCCTCGATAATCTCAATGAAAGCTGCTCTGGCATCATCCAATCGCGCGATGTGACCAAGGGTATCGAAGAAGGGTTTTTGGCGGCGAAGCCAGTTCTCAAATCCATTCTCGATCCTATCACGCAGCCGCTAAGCTGGCTTTTGGACGGTGCGCTTTGGACCTTTGCAGAGACGCCTTGGTTCATAATGGTGCCAATTCTCGTGGCGATTTCATGGTATGCGTCGCGCTCTGTTGGTGTGACCATCTTTGTCGCTTTCTCAATCTTCTTGCTGGGGCTTGTTGATCATTATGACGTGGCCATGCAGACGCTCTCGATCATCTTTGTGTGTACAGGAATATCCGTCATGCTTGGGGTGCCTATCGGTATCGCGATGTCCAAATCGGATCGATTGCAACGCTCTGTTGTGCCTGTGCTTGACCTGCTGCAAACCTTGCCGACCTTTGTTTATCTGATCCCGCTGATCTTCTTGTTCTCGGTGACAGAGTCCAAACTTTATGGAATTGCGATTATCCTATATGCGATTGTCCCTGTGGTGCGTTTGACGGACCTTGGTATTCGCCTTGTGGATCAAGATGTGATCGAGGCGGCAAATGCGTTCGGTATGAATTCTCGCCAAAAGCTGATGGGGGTCGAGTTACCCCTCGCGCTGCCAAACATTATGGCGGGCATCAACCAAACGATCATGATGAGCCTTGCGATGGTTGTTATCGCCTCTCTCGTTTCGGCACCGGGTCTTGGTGTGAACGTTCTTCGCGGTATTCGAAACCTTGAATTGGGTGTCGGAATTGTTGCGGGTATTGGCATTGTTCTGCTGGCTGTCATCTTGGACCGTGTGTCCAAGGCGGCGCTGACACGGGTCGATATGACCCGCGTGAAACACTAAGGAGGTCGGAGCAATGGCAAACGAACCCAAAGTCCGTCTTCGCGGTCTGTTCAAAATCTTTGGCCCAAAGGACAAAGAAGTGTTGCAACATGTCAAAGAGGGCATGGGCAAAGAAGACTTGCTGGAACAGCATCAGCATGTGCTGGGTCTGCAAGACATCAACGTCGACATGCAAGCGGGCGAGATCACCGTTGTGATGGGCCTGTCCGGTTCTGGTAAATCGACGCTTATCCGTCACCTCAACCGTTTGATTGAACCCACTGCGGGCGAGATCTTGATGGACGGTGTCGACGTCATGAAGCTCTCGGAAACAGAGCTGCGCGAAGTGCGTCAGACCAAGATGTCGATGGTCTTTCAGAAGTTCGCTTTGCTACCGCATCGTACAGTTCAACAAAACGCAGCGATGGCGCTTAAGGTGCGTGGCTCTGATGAGGAAACGCAAAATACAGAAGCGCGCAAATGGCTCGCGCGGGTTGGCCTGCAAGGCTACGAGGATCGCTATCCTGCGCAGCTATCGGGTGGCATGCAGCAACGTGTGGGTATTGCGCGTGCGTTGACGGCGAACACCGATATCATGCTAATGGACGAAGCGTTTTCGGCGCTCGATCCGCTTATCCGTACAGACATGCAGAACCTTTTGCTCGAACTTCAGGACGAGCTGCAAAAGACCATCGTCTTCATCACACACGACCTTGATGAAGCGCTGAAACTTGCCGATCATCTGGTTATCCTGAAAGACGGGGCAGTGGTGCAGCAGGGCGAACCGCAAGGCATTCTGATGAACCCGTGTGATCCCTACATCGAGGACTTCGTCAGCGATATCAATCGCGCGCGGGTCTTGCGTGTGAAGTCGGTGATGGCGCCTTTGAAGGGCACTGAATTCGCGGGCGATGTGGATATCGGTGACAATCTTGAGTCTCTGATTGCGCGCTCTGAAGGTGATACAACGCTGCACTACCGCGTCATGGAAGGCGACACGCCAGTGGGTGAATTGCACATGCGCGATCTGGTCAAAGCATTGGTGCCGCGCCTGTCCTCAACTGAGGCTGCTGAATAAAATCACAAAAGTAACGCGTTTTAGGCGCGTTGCTTTTACCCATCTCACAATCGAATGCGCGATAGGGGCCGCTCAGAATGATAGCTTATGTCACCGTCGGTGCAGATGATATCGTCAGTGCGAAGCGGTTTTATGGATCGTTTCTACCCGCGCTTGGCTATGGGTTTAAAGAAGGTGCGGAAGGGCTCAGCTACGCACTTCCTGTGCCAGAGGGCGAACGCCCATTGCTGCCAGATTTCTACGTCAAACCTACATATAACGGTCAGCCCGCCACCGCAGGTAATGGCACGATGATCGCTTTTGAAGCGGATACACATGCGCAAGTGCGCGCATTGCACGCGGCCGCGCTTGCCGCTGGCGGTATCGACGAAGGTCAGCCGGGGTTTCGCGCGTCTTATGGGCCGAATTTCTACGTGGGTTATCTGCGCGACCCGCAAGGCAACAAGATCGCTTTGCTGTGTAACAACCCTGATGAACCTAGCCGCGACGACTAAGTCTCGATCACACTGCGCGCGAAATCGCGGTTAAAGCGGGCATAGCCCTCATCCAGATGCTTGATATGCGCCTGTGTGTGTTGATGAAACTCTGGCAGTTTATGAAACGGAACAGAGGGATAGGCGTGATGCTCGACGTGATAGGGCATGTTCCACGCAATGAAGCGCACGACGCGATTGGTTAGCGTGGTCCGCGTGTTCTCTAGCATCGATGGTACGTGCTCGCACTGTGCATGTTCAGCGAGCAAGTAGGCACGTAAGAACGGCCCCCCAAGCAGGATCGGCAGCAACCAAATTTCGATCAAAAGCGTGCTTTGAAAGGCTA
>Ga0206128_1004086_pt1 | contig 11598 bp, 8 predicted proteins | sample Helgoland_Spring_7_FD_148601 | JGI IMG/M metagenome (GOLD analysis project Ga0206128, IMG submission 148601) | Pelagic subsurface seawater microbial communities from Kabeltonne, Helgoland, North Sea - Helgoland_Spring_Bloom_20160426_1 | ecosystem: Environmental > Aquatic > Marine > Epipelagic ...
GGGTAAGAATATTGTCTTTCAGGTAAAAATTCTCGGCGTAGTCCCGGAGAACCTGCACTAATGGATATCAAACTGGCTAATCCACGGGGCTTTTGCGCCGGTGTTGACCGTGCCATTGATATTGTTAATCGCGCTCTAGAAGTCTTTGGTGCGCCGATCTATGTGCGTCACGAAGTGGTACACAATAAATTTGTTGTGGATGATCTGCGCAACCGCGGTGCGGTGTTTGTCGATGAGCTGGATGAAATCCCCGATGATGTGATCGTTATTTTTAGCGCCCACGGTGTTTCCTTAGCGGTGCAAGAAGAAGCCCGCCGCCGCAGCCTCAAAGTGTTTGATGCCACCTGCCCCCTGGTCACCAAGGTGCATATGGAAGTGGCCAAGTTTAGTCTAGAGGGTATGGAGTCGGTATTGATTGGCCACGCCGGTCATCCCGAAGTGGAAGGCACCATGGGTCAGTATGACTATTCCCAGGGCGGCAAGATCTATCTAGTGGAAGACGAGAGCGATGTGGCCAAGCTTGAAGTGAAAGATCCCTCGAGGCTAGCTTTTGTCACTCAGACCACACTCTCTATGGATGATACGGCGAAAGTGATAGATGCACTGCGGCAGAAATTTCCGGCTATTGAAGGGCCGCGCAAAGACGATATCTGTTACGCCACGCAAAACCGTCAGGATGCAGTTAAGCAGTTGGCTATAGAGTCTGATTTGATTCTGGTGGTGGGTTCGGTTGCCAGTTCCAACTCCAATCGCCTCCGTGAGTTGGCGGAGCGCTGTGGTTGCACCGCTTATCTCATTGATGGCCCTGAAGATATAGACACCGAATGGCTGAAGCAGAGCAAGGCTATTGGTATTACCGCCGGTGCATCGGCACCGGATGTATTGGTGCGAGATGTGATTGCGCGGTTGGTGGAACTGGGTGCCAACGCCCCTCAAGAACTGAGCGGCGTGATTGAAAATGTCACCTTCTCGCTGCCAAAAGAGCTGCGTATCTAGCGCAGCTCAACTTTTAACTGCTATTTTTGGCACTGCTTAATATGGGCAAACAGAGCCGTAGTCGAAGGGTCTTTTTCCGCCTGAACGTCAGAATCCGAAGCTAACAACTGATTGGCCATCTTCTTGCCCAACTCGACTCCCCACTGATCAAACGAATTAATATTCCAAATACTGCCCTGAACAAATACCTTGTGCTCATAGAGTGCGATCAGTGCACCAAAATTCTTTGGCGATAGCTGATCTAGCAGCAGCACATTGGAGGGCTTGTTGCCGGGGTAGTAGCGATAAGCTTCCCCTTCAGGGGCCTCTTGGCCACACATCAATGCTGATGCCTGAGCCAGCATATTGCCCAGCAAGACCCGGTGATGTTCTTCATTGCTTAAATTATCCACAGCCGCGGCAACAAAATCGATGGGTACCATACGGGTGCCCTGATGCAGCAGCTGGAAAAAGGCATGCTGACCATTGGTGCCGGTCTGGCCCCAGAGAATAGCGCCGGTCTGATAATCAATTGACTCGCCATCGAGAGTGGTGGACTTACCGTTGCTCTCCATATCCAGCTGCTGCAAGTAAGAGGGTAATAGTAGTAGGCGTTCGCAGTAGGGGATCACGGCATTGGATTGGGCATCGAGGAAGTTGCTATACCAGATACCCAGCAGAGCCATAATCACCGGCATATTCTCTGCCAGTGGCGCCCGTTGAAAATGCAGATCCATCTCCCGGGCACCGGCCAGCATCTCGACAAACTTCTCAAAGCCAATGGAGATGGCAATAGAGAGGCCGATACTAGACCAGAGTGAATAACGCCCACCTACCCATTCAGCAAATTCCAAAATCTGATCAGCGGGGATGCCATAGGCCAATGCGTTGGCACGATTGGCAGTCAGGCCGACAAAGTGACTGCTGGACTGTGCATTCTCTAGCCCCAGTGTCTCGGCGAACCAGTTGCGCGCGGTCTTGGCGTTTAGCAGTGTCTCGTGGGTGGTAAAGGTCTTGCTGGCGAGAGCCACCAGAGTAGTCTCTGGATTGAGCTTTTTTAAGGTAGTAAGAATCTCGGCGCCATCCACATTGGAAATAAAGTGCAGCTTGATATCCGGGTGGGCAAATTCTTGCAGGGCGCTACAGGCTAATTTGGGGCCCAGATCGGAACCGCCAATACCAATATTGATGACATCGGTAATCGCCTTACCGGTGCTGCCAAGCCACTGACCGCTGCGGATTTTCGCGCTGACCAGTTCGACATCGGCAAGCTGCTGTTTGACCAGGCTAACACGCTGATCTGATTCTGCCGCGGCAGAGGCAATCGTTTGATCGCCAATCTCAGCTCGCAGGGCGCCGTGAAGCACTGCACGGCCTTCAGTGGTATTGATCTTTTCGCCAGAGAACATCGCGGCACGATGCTGTTCCAGTGGCGACTGGGCCGCCAGCTCGAGGAGTGCCTGCCAGGTTTCATCGCTGACCAGATTCTTTGAATAGTCGAGGAAAAGTTCGCCACTCTGCACTGACATCTGGCTGCTGCGCTGGGGATTTTGATCGAAGAACGCGCTGATATTTTGCTGCTCGGCTTTTTTCGCCTGCTGCTCAAGTGTTTTCCAGGCTGGGGTACTGGTCGGCTGGTACTGATTTGGCGTCTTACTGCTGGAGGTCATCTATCCGAGTTCCTGTGTCTAATTAGTCTGTGTAGGCCGTTTAATTGGCGTCGGCTAAGGCGTAAACTAGGCGCCCACTAATAGCGCTTTTGATGCTGTCAGCGATGCGATCCTATATGGAGGTTGTCGCACAATAGCCTATTTAAAACGGCGCTGCCGCAACAAATTATTAATGTAATAAAATTACGATAATTGGCCGAATTATACATTGAGTCTGGTTAAATTCCGTAATTTTGTTACAATTCATAGCTAATCTACAGGGAGCCGCTTTTGAGCGGAGTCACTATGGTCCAGTTAAATACCACAGTTGCTGAAGTCACTCAGCGTATCATCGAACGCAGCAGCAGCCTGAGAGCTGATTATCTGCGTCAAGTCACAGAAGATCACAGTAATCGTCCCGAGCGCGGCAAGTTAAGTTGCGGCAATCTGGCCCATGGTTTTGCTGCCTGCGGCGAAGAAGATAAGAACAGTTTGCGACTGATGGAAGCCAGTAATATTGCCATCGTCACCTCCTACAATGACATGCTTTCGGCCCACCAGCCCTATGCGGAATACCCGGATATGATCAAGCAGGCAATGCGCGAGATTGGCTGCACGGCACAGGTTGCCGGCGGTGTTCCGGCGATGTGTGACGGTGTCACTCAGGGTCAAGACGGTATGGAACTGAGTCTGCTGAGCCGCGACTTGATCGCCCAGTGTACGGCTATGTCTCTGTCTCATCAGATGTTTGACGGCGTATTGGCCCTGGGTATCTGCGATAAGATTGTTCCCGGACTGTTGATGGGCGTACTCAGCTTTGGCTATTTGCCAGCGCTATTTGTTCCCGCCGGTCCCATGGAGTCAGGCTTACCCAATAAAGAGAAGCAGCGCATTCGTCAGCTATTTGCCGAAGGCAAAATTGATCGCGAAGAATTATTGCAGGCCGAGTCTGATTCTTATCACAGTGCTGGTACCTGTACTTTTTACGGTACTGCTAACAGTAATCAGGTGGTTCTTGAAGCCATGGGCTTGCAGCTGCCGGGCAGCTCTTTTGTCAATCCCTCTAATCCATTGCGCGATAAGCTCACTGTTGAGACCTGCCATCAAATGGCCCGTATTACCGCTCTGGGTAATGACTATCGTCCGGTGGGTGAAATTGTCGACGAGCGCACCATGGTCAATGCCACTATTGCACTCTTAGCCTCTGGCGGCTCAACCAATCACACCATGCATCTGGTAGCCATCGCCCGAGCGGCAGGCATTATCCTTAACTGGGATGATATCTCTGAGCTATCTGCGGCTGTGCCACTACTGGCCAAGGTCTATCCCAACGGTCATGCGGATGTGAACCATTTTCATGCGGCGGGCGGCACTAGCTGCATGTTCCGTCAGCTGTTGGCTGGTGGCTTTATGCACGCCGATGCCAAAACCTCATGGGGCACCGACTTTGGCGACTTCACTCAGCAGGCTTTCTTGGATAACGACAAAGTGGTGTGGCATGAGTCACCCACAATTCCTTTGGATCTTGAAGTGCTGACCACAGTGGACAAGGCATTTTCTCCTGAGGGAGGCTTGCGACTGTTGCAGGGTAATCTCGGCCGCGGCGTGATCAAGGTGTCTGCGGTTGCCGCAGAACATCAGATTGTCGAAGCACCGGCTGTAGTGATTGAAGCCCAGGATGATCTGGCTACTCTGTTTGAGTCCGGCCAGCTAAATCGCGACTGCGTTGTCGTTGTGCGCTTCCAGGGCCCCAAGGCGCTGGGTATGCCAGAGCTGCACAAGCTGACCCCGATGTTGGGGATTCTGCAAGATAAAGGCTACAAGGTGGCGCTGGTTACTGATGGCCGTATGTCTGGCGCATCGGGCAAGGTGCCAGCGGCAATTCATTTGGTACCTGAAGCGGCCAATGGCGGTTTGTTGGCCAAGGTAATGGATGGTGATGTGATCCGTGTTAATGCGGTCACTGGCGAGTTGCAATTTATCGGTGATATGGCGGTGCTTGAAGCCCGTGATGCGTCACCCCAACCGGATGCCCCCCAGCGCGGTTGTGGACGTGAATATTTCGCCGTCAATCGCGGCAATATCAGCAATGCAGAGCAGGGTGCTTCATTCCTGTTTGGAGGCGTCTAGCCATGACTGAACAACGCTGGAATTTAGTCGCCGATATAGGTGGCACCAATGCACGCTTTGCGGCCCTGCGTGAGGGTCAGCTGGAGAGCGAATTCGAGTTTTATCACTCGGTGGAAGAGTATCCCCAGTTTAGCGATCTGATTGTTAAGCTGAGAGCTGAAATTGCCCTGGCTACCGGTTTTGTCGGCGCGCCACAGAGCGTTTGTCTGGCCGTAGCCTGTCCCGCTGATGTGGAACATATCTCCTTTACCAATAGCCACTGGGAGTTTACTAAGACCCATTTGGTTGAGTGGTTTGGTTGCGAGCAACTGGTGGTGATCAATGATTTTGAAGCCGTGGCTCACGGTATCACTGAACTGGGTGCAGATGACTGTATCAAGATTGGTGGCGGTGAACCGCAGGCCCATAAGCCCGTGGGTATTTTAGGCGCGGGCACTGGTCTCGGCATGGCGGCACTGATCTCCCATAGCGATGGCTACCATGTATTGGATACCGAGGGCGGTCATGCTGATTTTGCCCCTGTGGGTCAGCGTCAGATGGAAGTCTTGACCTGTCTGCGTCAGAGCTTTAAGCGAGTTTCACTGGAACGTGTGCTGTCGGGGAAAGGTATCGTCAATATTTACAATGCCATCTGCCAGATGGAAGGCACGGTTCCAACATTGGCTACGCCTCCGGATGTAGTGGCAGCAGCACTGGATAACAGCAATCCTCAGGCGCTTACGGCGCTGTATACATTTTGTGAATCCATGGGAGCAGCAGCGGGCAATTTGGCCCTGACTCTGGGTGCCAAGGGCGGTATTTATATCGCCGGTGGTGTGGTGCCACGATTCAGTGAGTTTTTTGTCAACAGTGGTTTTCGCGACAAATTTGAAGATAAAGGCCGCTTTGCGTCCTACCTGGAGCCTATCCCGGTCTACTTAGTCACGCGTAATAACCTCGGGTTGTTGGGCGCGGCAAAAAAATTACAGAACGCTTAATTACAAATATCTAATTAGAAAGCGTCTTTATTAAAAACTTAAGGAGTAACTAGTGCGAGATCTTTTGGCCGGTAATACGGTAATCCCTGTAATTGTTATCGATCGTGTAGAAGATGCTGTGCCCCTGGCAAAAGCGCTTATTGCGGGTGGTTTGAATGTACTTGAAGTGACATTGAGAACTGCAGCGGCGGAAGAGGGTATTCGCCAGATTGTGCAGCAGGTTCCCGGCGCGATTGTCGGTACTGGAACTGTATGCACCGCTGACCAGGTAAAGCTCTCGGAAGATCTGGGTTGCCAGTTTATGGTTTCTCCAGGCAGTACTGAAAAGTTATTAGCCGCGGCTGCGGACTCTTCCATCGGCTTGCTGCCGGGTATCTCCTCGGCTAGTGAAATGATGCGCTGCATGGAGCATGGTTATCAGGACTTTAAGTTTTTTCCTGCTGAAGCCGCAGGTGGTTCGGCGATGATTAAGTCGTTGTACGGCCCCTTTAGCGAGGCACGAATTTGCCCTACCGGCGGAATTGGTTTGCACAATGTAATGGAATATCTGTCCCTGCCAAATGTACTATGTGTCGGCGGCTCTTGGATCTGTCCTGCGCAGCTAGTGCGCGATCAGCGCTGGGATGAAATTGAGCAGTTGGCCCGCGAGGCCAGCCTGCTGGGTCAGTAAATTATACAAATAATAATTCACAGCCTTGTACTGTATTTTCTGCTGCAAATGTTGCTGTAAATGGGAGCTTGATAATGAACAACAATATTGATTTGGTACTCTTTGGTGCAAAGGGCGACCTCTCTGAGCGCAAGCTATATCCCGCGCTCTATCAGTTAGATCGTGCTGGCCTGCTGGGTGACAGCGTGCGCATTGCCGGTTTGGCTCGTCAAGATGTCAGTAGCAATGAGTTTATTGCCACGGTTGAGGAAAATCTCAAAAAGCATATTCCCGAGTCCGATTGGGACGATGCCACCTGGCGCAAATTCAGTCGTCGTCTGAGCTATATGAAAGTCGATTTCTCCCACAAAAAAGATTTTTTGACCCTCAAAGAGTGGCTGGTTGAGAAGCGCACTGCGATCTATTATCTGGCGACACCACCGAGTTTGTACGGCGCTATCTGCAATCACTTGGATACGGCAGGCTGCGTTGATGATTTAGCGCGCATTGTGCTGGAAAAGCCGATCGGTAAAGATTTCGATAGCTCGCGGGAAGTGAACGCCACCGTTGGCGCACATTTCGATGAGCGCAATATCTACCGCATTGACCACTACTTAGGTAAAGAGACGGTACAGAATTTGTTGGCCCTGAGATTTGCCAACCGCATGATCAATTCCCAGTGGGACAATACCTGTGTCGACAACGTGCAGATCACCGTTGCTGAGACCGTCGGTATCGAAGGCCGCTGGGGCTACTATGACAATGTAGGTCAGCTCCGGGATATGATTCAGAATCACCTCCTGCAACTGCTGTGCATGGTGGCCATGGAGCCGCCAAATTCATTGCAGGCAGATGAGATTCGCGCCGAGAAAGTTAAGATACTGCGCGCCCTAAAACCTATTGATAGCGAAAATGTTCTCGAGCAATCGGTGCGTGGACAATACTCCGCTGGCTGGATTTCTGGCGAGCCAGTGGTTGGTTATAAGGAAGAAGAGGGCAGTCAAGACAGCAGCAATGACACCGAAACCTTCGTTGCTCTGAAAGCTTATATCGACAACTGGCGCTGGGCTGGAGTGCCGTTTTACCTGCGGACCGGCAAGCGTATGCAGGATAAGGTCACTCAGGTAGTGATTACCTATAAGGAAATTCCCCACGCGATTTTCCCGGATAAAAATGGTGAGGCACAGAATCGCTTGATTATTCGTCTGCAGCCAAACGAGGGTATTGAGCTGGAAATGTTCTCGAAAAAGCAGAGTCTTAAAGAGCGCCTTAGCCTCGAAAAGCGCACGTTGAATCTGGACTTTTTTGATTCCTCTGGCGAGTCGCGAATTGCCGATGCCTACGAACGACTGTTTTTGGAAGTGATCAAAGGTGATCAGTGGCTGTTTGTCAGTCGTGATGAAATTGAAGCCTCCTGGCGCTGGTGTGACCAGCTGTTGGATTCATGGGCGGATAAGAAGGTTGGCACCAAAGCGTATAGCGCTGGAACCTGGGGCCCATCGAAAGCCGATATGTTGATGGAAAAAGACCAGCGTAGTTGGTACGAAGCTTAAAACCGACGCTAAAAATAGAAGATTGAAATCGTAGAAAGGTAAAAGGTGAGTCTTATGTCGATATTTAAATTTGAAAATACCTCAGTCCTGGATGCCGCGCTTACGGCCAAGGTTAGCGGGCTACTGGCAGCGGCTATAGCCGCTGAGGGCAAAGCCTCCCTGGTAGTCTCTGGCGGGCGCACGCCGGTGGGTTTCTTTCACCTTTTATCTCAGTCTGAACTCGACTGGTCCAAGGTCACCATTGCCCTGGCCGATGAGCGCTGGGTCAATGCCGACCATGCCGCGAGCAATGAAAAGCTAGTGCGTGAAAATCTGCTGATTAATGAAGCCCACAAGGCCGAGTATCTGGCGCTGAAAAATAGTGCTGAAAATGCCCTCGAAGGTGAAGTGGAATGCCAGCAGCGCTTGAGTGCTATTGATCGCTTTACAGTGGTTATCTTGGGCATGGGGGACGATGGCCACACTGCTTCACTATTCCCCGGTTCTGAGGCTTTGGAGCGCGGTCTTGATATGCACTCCGGCGCCGACTGTATTGCGGTAACACCCCTGGATGCACCTCATCAGCGCATGAGTATGACCTTGCCGCGACTATTGAACACAGAGTCTCTGGTGATCCATATCAGTGGTGCCAGCAAGCAGCAGGTACTGACTCAGGCGAATGCCGGAGATGATGTAATGGAATTGCCGATTCGCGCGATTTTACAGCAGCAGTCAACACCGGTATCGATTTACTGGGCTCAGTAATTCTTTTAAGTGAGCAGCTCTCTTCGCTGGTCGAGAGCCTTATATCCCGCTCTTGATATTTAACTGAGGTTTTACGGCCAGCATAACAAGCTAAAAGTATAAAAATCCCCTATAGCTTAAATCTCATACTCAATATACGCGTCATTTTATCTCCTCCTTACCCTCTCTGTAGCGGCTCTGTGCGCTACCTCTGATCAATGTCATCTAACCTGCAATATGAGTGTTTGTTCCTGTTTTTAATGTTGCCATATGGATTAGGATTGCCGCGCTTCGAACGATATGAAGCTCCCTAAAAATAAGAATACAAACAAGGAAAACGTTATGGATCTTGCACTAGCAATTAGTAAAAATGCGCTATCACTGGCAGTTAAGCAGACTTCTTATAAAGAAAACGTTGTGGCTGTGAACACCTTAGTCACCAGTGTTTTATCATCAAATTTACCAACGCTCAGTACTAATCCGCCAGATTGGGCAGACTTTACAAAGGCTTTTGAAGCAGCCGATGCCGGTGCGCTGACTTGGGTTAATAACGTTATGGCGCGACTGTTAAATGTGCCCGACGAAGTTCAGAGTTATAACGCGACCATTAGCCAGCTGTTAGCCGATGCCAAAACTCAGGCGATGACCTTGGAAGCTGATCCGACTAATAAAACCGCATTGCAGACACTCAATACTGATCTCACCAATGTAAACAATACATTGAGCCTGGTGGTGACCTTTATCAGTGGTGCACTGACCGCGGTTAAAAACTTCAAAGACGAGCTGCCAACACTGGCTGCCAACCTACAGACTATTGCTACTAAATCAGCGGTAGATGCCAAGGCTGACCAGGCGCAGATTGACAAACTCAATGCGGATATTGATACCCTGAAAGCAGAGATCAAGAGCCTTACTGCTTCTATAGTGGCTCTGGCCATTGTCGATGGTATAGCTCTGACTCTAGGTATTGTTGCCACCATTGCAGCCTTCCCTGAAGGTGCCTTGGTATGGTTTGTACTCGGCCCAGCAGTGATTGCGGCGACTGCCGTTATTGCCATTGATGGCGTTAAGATCAAGGCCGATAACGATCTTATAAAATCCGACGAAAGTCAGATAACAGGGCTGACTGCTGATGTTGCAGCGCTTCAGATTCTGTCGAAAAACTTTACCGCCATGTCTACTGAAGCCACCGATATCGAGACCAATCTGCAAGCTATTCTGGCTGAATGGCAGGCTCTGGAGTCTGACGTGGCCTTGGCCGTCAATGATATCAAGCTTGCAGTTACCGATGTAGGAACGGCTAACTTTACCGCTGTGGCCTCAGATATAGATGATGCCATCGTTGAGTGGGCTGCTGCCTACAAGCAAGCTGGTGACTTACACCTTGAGTTGAATGTTAATAATGCCCAGCTGGAAGTGGGTATGACTCAGGCGCAGGTTCTGGCAGCCACTGCCGCTGCTCCCACAGTAGACATCATTACTTACTACAATGGCATACAAAACACCCAGGCGAAGGCCGCATTGGCAACAGCGGAAACTATGGCTTAATCTTAGATAAGGTTTTAAAAGTAGGTTTAAAAGGGCTGGGAAACCGGCCCTTTTTTATGTCTTCTAGGGTGGTTATAGTCGTAGACGAGGAGTCTATATTAAGTGGCCATCCATGGCCTGGAAGAGACGGTTTTTCTTGCTGGCTACTGAATAACGTCGCCAACTCGAACAATTTTTAAAGTGTTTGTGCCGCCGTGTACATTGACAAAATCCCCTTTAGTAATCAGTACCAGATCGCCATCGGAAACGGCGTTGTGGGCGCGCAGAGTTTCCACTGCACGGTGATTAACTTCGGATGGATCTAACTCTGACGCGTGGAAGGGAACGGGTATCACACCTTTATAGAGTGCCGTGATCTCACAGGTGCCGAGCTTTTCCGCCATGGCATAAATCGGCAGGGAAGAGGTAATACGCGACATGATCAATGGCGCAAAGCCAGTTGCTGTCATGCATATAACCGCTTTAACGCCTTCTAAATGGTTAGCCACATACATGGCAGCCAGTGCCAGAGACTCATCGATGCTAGCAAAAGTCTGATCAATTCTGTGCTTGGAGCGCTGAGCGAGAGGGTGTAATTCTGCTCCGTCAATAATTCGCACCATAGCTTTCACAGTTTCAATAGGGTACTTGCCCACTGCAGTTTCTGCCGAGAGCATTACCGCATCAGTGCCGTCGAGTACGGCATTGGCCACATCGAAGACTTCTGCGCGAGTAGGGGTCGACGCGGTAATCATCGATTCCATCATCTGAGTGGCAGTGATAACAACCTTGTTGGCCGCGTTGGCCGCTTCAATCAGCTGCTTCTGCACCGCCACTAGATTGGCGTCGCCAATCTCGACACCGAGATCACCGCGGGCAACCATCACGCCGTCGGCGCTGGCGATAATACCGGGTAAAAATTCATCGGTAATGGCTTCGGCGCGTTCGATCTTGGCAATAATATGAGCACCGCTACCTGCTGCAACCAGCAGTTCGCGAGTCTCTTCAATATCCTCTTTCGAACGCACAAAGGAGATGGCCAGATAATCGGTCTTCAGTGACGCGGCGGTTTTAATATCCGCCTTGTCTTTCTCAGTGAGCGCAGGAGCGGAGAGACCGCCACCGAATTTGTTCACGCCTTTTTTACTCGACAGTACACCGCCCTGAACAACACGACAGGTGACTGAATGAGGGTTGCGTGATTCGACGATGAAGGTCATTTTGCCATCGTCGAGCAACAGGGTGTCGCCGGCATCGATATCGTTGAGCAGGTCGCTGTTGATATGCACGCCATTCTGGTCCCCTGAATCAACATCTATCTGGCTGTTGAGGACAAAGCTATCATTTTCTAGCAGGTCGATTTTCATATCGTTGAGAAAGCTGCCGATACGAATTTTCGGTCCCTGCATATCGCA
>Ga0206128_1004087_pt1 | contig 11598 bp, 12 predicted proteins | sample Helgoland_Spring_7_FD_148601 | JGI IMG/M metagenome (GOLD analysis project Ga0206128, IMG submission 148601) | Pelagic subsurface seawater microbial communities from Kabeltonne, Helgoland, North Sea - Helgoland_Spring_Bloom_20160426_1 | ecosystem: Environmental > Aquatic > Marine > Epipelagic ...
TAAAGATTGCTCATCGTTCCCCCAAATCATTGGGGTTCGTGAATCATGACGACAAACCAGCATCAAGGCAATTTATGGGTCCTGAGCCTAATGCGTGTGTCAGAACTATTTCGTTTGCACAGAAGTCATAAAGGAGGAAATTATGCTCACTAAAACTGTTAAAAAGGTTTCTCAGTTAGGTCTCGCCATAGTAGCTATCAGTGCGACGCCAGCACTAGCTGCTCCAATGTCCCCGCAAGAAATACTGGCACTGTATTCTGACTCTAGCAGCGTGTCAGGTAGTGGCACTGACCTCAATTATTACGCTCCTGATGGATCCTATAAAAGTACAAACATCAAAACTGGGGAGGCAGGTACTGGTAAGTGGTATGTTACGAACACTAGCAAGCTTTGTATCGTCACCAAAAACGAGCGCTGCTGGAAGATCACACAGACCAAAACTGAAGTGTGCTTTAGTGCTAAAGGCAAGCGAAGCTGCCGCGCAAAGAATAAGTACATGAGAGGTGATCAAACCTCTGCTTACGTAAAGAAGTAAACGTCAAAACACACAAAAGCTGAGCTGTTACGCTTGGCTCTGTGTTCTGCGCCCACGCAGACGCACTATCCACATAAACTTGATGTAAATCATCTTCGTGATATCTGTTATGCACACAATGGAGGAAAAAGGTTATGAAAACTCTCGCTAGCGCAATGTTTGCTTTGGTACTTTCAGCACCGTTTACTTTAGCTGACGGCTGCAACAAACATGATGATATGGCAATGTCTTGTGCAACAGGACAGACTTGGGATGCAGATGCTAAGCAGTGCCTTGATACGAGTGCATAAGCTTATCTAAGCTCAACATAGTAAGCGTTACTCATGTGGTGCTCTTAGTGTGGGGCCAACTAGTGATTGGCCCCTAGCGCACCTATAGGTCCGTCCACAGCGGTATGTTGCAGTGTGGTAGAGCAGAGCGGCCTAACGGTAGTCCATCTATCTCTGGACGGGGTTATATGCTCTCCTGTTATGAAACCTGCTTCTGTGTAACTGCATGTTTAGATACATCCCCGCACCCCCCTGTGGCCCACGCGCTGGCCTTTTCCGTAAGAATTTCAGGGCTGTCATGGAGTTAAATAGGTGTAGAAATGGATAACACCCTTCACCCAGCAAACGCTTACAAACAAAGATGCCCTAGGTGTCAGTCACCACTTTTCACTGTAGTAGTACACGGGCATGAACAGTGTGTGACCTGCAAGTCCAATATCTTTGAGTGCTGCTCAGGTGATACATGTCAGACCGACTACAACCTGAGCATTGGTTATAAGCGAGGGTAGCATGAAGCACTTAGTTAAGAAGATTTTACTCGCTTTATTCGTGTTGTGCATCTTTTCAGTTACGGCAGTCGCTTTACTTTTGTTGTCTGATCCGAACTTTGGCGCAGTTGGTAGTTGTCCTAATTACCCACTTTGTCATGATCAATAATTAGACCGTACATAGGCAGACCTACGTAATGAGCATGAAGCTTACCACTTTTACTTTAATGCTCGCTGTTATCAGCACTCAGGCACTTGCAATAGAAGACTGCGATGTTCTGGGATCGCTAGAAGCTGATCCGCATTCGGTGTCTGCGCCTGTGAGCTTTCAAGAGATCCAGAGTGATATTCTCATTGAAACCTGTACAAATGCCATTGAAAATAAGGGTGATAATCTCGCAAGGTTTCACCTAATAAGAGCTAGAGGGTACTTGCGTTCTGGTTCTTATCAACGTGCTGTAAGTGACATCACAATCTCCCATGAAATGGGCTACCCAGCTGCAACATTTGCAAGGGCTACCCTCTATCACTTCGGTGAGGCTTTGCCACAAGATCTCACAAAGGCTGCTGAATTATATCAACAAGCATACGATGAAGGCTTAAAGTGGGCTGCTCGCGGCCTTTCTATGCTCTACGAGGATGCCAGCTTCAAAGACTACAGCTTAGATACATCAAAAGCATGGCTGAAGAGATTTGACGGTCCCTAGGTTGGTTTGACTGCTACGGTCTCAACAATACTCGTCGATCCACTCGTAGAACTGTTCTTTTAGCGCAGCCATCGTGACTAATATCCTTGAGCAACATCTAAATCGTCGCCTGTTTAACGTCACAGAAAAACAGAACTAAAGCAGGCGCATCACGACGCCTACCAAAACAAGAGCTTACTTGTATGCATAAAAGAACGTTACTTTTCAGCTTTCCTAGCTTCGTAAGCAGCTTTCTTTTCTTGGTACTCTTCCTCTGACAGCTTGTGCCAGCCTATACAGTTGCCCGTGGGACTACGCCCACATCCACAATCAGCCATGTCGATCTCCTTGGTTAGTTGGATGGCAATGTGCGGCTCAAGCACACCAAAAGGCACAATATGTCGCCAATATACCGTGCACACAATAAGTTGACCATAAGTGCGGCTAGAAGAGCTTGGCCTTTCCTAGCTCAACAACAAATGGCAGATCTGTTAGTCAGAATTTTGGTTGGCTTTTCCTTGAGGCTCTCTCCAACCTAGAGCCAGCACAACAAACACAAGAGCAAAAACACCAAAGCCAGTTAGCAGCGCACCAGCATTCTCAAGCCCAAGTACCACATATGATACACCTGCGAAAAGAAAACCAAACATGGCAGCGACTACAATCATTCCAGTGAGTTTTGGAGCGGTATTATGCATGTAGAAAACCTTTCATCTTCGTTAGACACGTCCATACAATACCATTAATATCATATAAAATACAGAACGACTTAACAAATAGCCCCATAAATTCTCATTTTACTGACTTAATGAACACTAACTTAAGCGGAACGGTTAATGAACGAAAAGACCAGCGTCACATTAGCAACCAAAAGTCTAATGCGCGATTTCTGTCTAGTGAAGAATTGGTTCAGCGAGCAATTACAGAGCAAGCTGAAGTTTGTATCAACCCATTCTTGATAGTGATAACTCCCAGTGATAGTCACAGAGACGTTCACTTCCTGATGGAACTCTGTTGAAATGATGTACTCTCCTGCAAAGGCTGCGGACAAAGCTGGTGTTAGTCGCAAGACTATCATGAACAGCATCGTAAACTTGGATTTACCTGCGCATCGAAACAATCAGAACCACTGGGTCATTAGGCCTACTGACTTAGCGAACTGGATTAGAGAGCGTGAGAAAAGCAAACCCCAAACTCGCGGTCAGAACACTAATGTTACTCAACACTTGGGTGCCTCAACACAGCATGAATTAGATACACTCAGGGCCCAACTTGAGATATCATTTGTTACGCGCAGGCTAGAAGCGTCGGAGCGTGACAATGAAAAGTTGAAGCGGGAGGTCAAAGAACTCAAGGCTGAACTAAAAGAAAACCGTGATAAAATGGATCAAGTATGGAGAGAAGTGACAAATAAACTGCTCTTCACATCAAGGCGTTACACAAGGCAAGAGCCGTTTTTATTAACTCAAGACATGCGAATAAGCATCGGCAATAGCGACATTACAAACATCTTTTTGGACTAGAGTATAAACCGAGTTGCCACCAATAAGGCCCAATACAACCTGCCTAATCAAACTCTTCAAACATACCCCACTCTCTCAGCCCCTGAATATCGGCCATACCTACTACCAGTGCTGAGGGTGGCGCATTTGTTCCGTATCGTTGATGTACTGCGCTACTATCTTTTGTTTTATGACCAAGAATGTACTGCACATACCTGCTGTCCATTGCTGTTTCAGCACGATCTTTGAACGTATGCCTCAAAGAATATGGCACTAGTTGAAGGGGGTCGTCTGGGCGCTCATTGGTAATGTGCAACTTCAACCTCTTACTGAGATCACTCGGTGAACGAACCAACTTACTTGCAAACACAGGGTCTGTTGGTCTGTTGCAATGTTTGTTGATGTAGGTCGCAAGCTCCGTCGTAATAGGCTCTAGAAGAGGTACTGATCTCGCTATCCTATCCTTTCCAGAGATTGCTCGGAACACAAGATAAGGAGTGTCACTTGTTAACTTTACATCTCTTCGCTCAAGCTTAGCGATTTCACCAGTGGGTGCGCCACAGTACGCAGCAAGCATACCTACTAGTCTCACCTCGTCATCTATTTCTTCTGACAGGCTATCGTTAAACTTAGCAAACTCACTGGGTGTAAATGATCGACGATGAGCTTCAGTATCACCTATGGCCTTCTTGTGCTGGACAAGCTCAGCCCTAAAAGGGTCACCCTCAACTGCCTGTTTTTGATTGTAGATAGACCAACTGTTCCAGACTGCCCTGATCATTGTGAGGTTCTTAGCCTTCGTTGAAGGCTTGGTGTCATCCTGCCTAATAAAGTCTCTCACATCCTCTGCATTAATATCGACTAAAGCTGTTCTCATCCCATGAGGAAAAGCAGCGCTTATCTTCTCACATTGGCTAATGACTGCACGGGTATGCTTAGTTTTCTGCTGTTCAGCTCGCTGCTTTGGTGAAGAGTGGTATTGTTCAACATAATCGTCGACAGCGTTTTGCCAGGTGGGTTCAGGCAGCAAGTTCTCACCCATTAGTAATCGGTAACGTATTACTTCAGGGTCCCGCACATCCCAAGACTGATGCTCTTTAGCGGTATTCTGGTCACCAGTATCGCTATACTTATCCAAAAGGTCGGAATACAGCATGTCAGCCGCCAAGTGGTGGCCCAATATCTTGCCGTATGCTCCCTGCTCAAACGGGTACAACCTGACTAAAAGCTCATCGTAATCAAACTCACCGTTCTTATATTGCTGATTCAGAGCCTTGATCGCAACTGTATCAGCATGGAACTGCTCTAGCTCCACTAGATTGCTGCGAATACCTAGCGTTGGAACATCTTCTGGATGTTGACCCGTCTTCCTGAGATCATCGTGAATCTCTTTCACAAGTTTAGCAGGCAACTGTTCATTCTGCTTCCTTGTATAACCGAAGGTAGCAACTCTCTTTTCATACCAGTCGTTCCACTGGGACAGATTGATTTGCGCTAATGAAAGATTCTTGGTTTTGAGTGACTTCACAATCTCTCGCTTACCATCAAACAAGAATCGGACATCTTCTGGGATACGGCGACGATAGCCGTAAACCTTCGTCTTCTTAGTAATTGTGAGGTATGGAATGTTATGTAACATAAGCTTTGTGTAGTACCCCTAACATTATTTGTGTAGTGATTATAATGCCATCACACACGATGTTTTCGCTTATACCCTTTTTTTTAATGGGCATAAATGGTGACCCCGATTGGATTCGAACCAATAACCTGCCCCTTAGGAGGGGGCTGCTCTATCCAGTTGAGCCACGGGGCCACTCGCACTTAGGTCTAGCGCGGTTGAATTGAAATGTCAGGGCGAAAAACACGAGGCATTCTCCCCATGGCGCTTCGTTCGTTTCCGAATTAGGGTGATCTTAACAAAACACTTTTGTGGAGCCTACCTTGTCCAAATCTGATGCTCGTCCGCTGACCCTTCGTGATGTTTCTGAAGCGTCTGGTGTTTCAGAAATGACCGTATCTCGAGTGCTTCGCAATCGTGGGGATGTCTCAGCGACGACCCGTGAAAAGGTACTGAAAGCGGCCAAAGAGCTTGGCTATGTGCCCAACAAGATCGCAGGTGCCCTCGCATCTCAGCGCGTTAACCTTGTGGCTGTTATCATTCCGTCGCTCTCCAACATGGTCTTTCCAGAAGTCATGACGGGTATCAGCCAAATCTTGGAAGATACAGAATTGCAGCCCGTCGTGGGCGTCACGGATTATCAGCCCGAAAAAGAAGAACGTGTTCTGTTCGAGATGCTGTCTTGGCGTCCTTCCGGCGTTATTATCGCGGGGCTTGAGCACTCTGATGCCTCACGCGCAATGCTAAAGGCGTCAGGCATTCCAGTCATTGAAATCATGGATGTTGACGGCACACCGATTGACACATGTGTCGGTATTTCGCACCGCCGTGCAGGGCGTGAAATGGCGCAAGCCATCATCAAAGGACGCTATGAGCGGATCGGGTTCATGGGCACGAAAATGCCGCTGGATCACCGAGCACGCAAGCGCTTTGAAGGCTTTACAGAAGCACTTGGCAAGGCAGGAATCGAGATCGCAGAACGCGAATTTTACTCCGGCGGCTCTGCCCTTGCAAAAGGGCGCGAGATGACAGCAGCCATGCTAAAGCGTGATCCTGAGTTAGATTTTCTTTATTATTCCAATGATATGATCGGTGCGGGCGGTTTGCTGTACTGTATGGAAAATGGCTACAATATCCCTGAACAGATTGGTCTCGCCGGATTTAATGGGGTTGAGTTGTTGCAGGGCTTGCCGCGTCAGCTAGCCACGATGGATTCGTGTCGCCAAGAAATCGGGCGCAAAGCGGCTGAGATTATTGCGCAGCGCGTGGAAGAGCCTAATATCGAGCTTGATAAACGTGTTGAGCTCATGCCGAAGATCAGTTTCGGTGATACGCTGAAACGTCGTTAACGCGTGGCGCTGCCGGTTCTTAAAAACAAAGCGGCGCGGGCCATTTTCCTAGACCGGCATCTTCTGAGTGCTGCGCCTACGGGTATCAGCAAAGGCGCAGAGTTACTCAATCTGATCACGCAGCTTGGCTTTGTACAGGTCGATAGCATCAGGACAGTTGAGCGCGCGCATCACATGGTTTTGCGTGCGCGCAAAGCGTCATACCGTCCCAAACATCTGACCCCCTTGCTGGAAAAAGAGCATTCTCTATTCGAGCATTGGCCTCATGACGCGTCCATTATACCGACCGAGTTTTTCCCACATTGGAAGCTGCGTTTTGAGCGCGATGCAGAGACCTTGCGCCGTCAATGGCGTAGCTGGAGACGCGAAGGATTTGAAGAAAAAGTCGATCAGCTTTTGGAGCGGATTGATGAGGAGGGACCAAAGTCGTCCGCTTGCGTGGGTGAGGGTGAAAAGCGTGGGTCTGGCGGTTGGTGGGATTGGCATCCGTCCAAAACAGCACTCGAATATCTGTGGCGCACTGGTGAGTTGACGGTCTTTCGTCGTGAATCGTTCAAGAAGTTTTATGACGTGACCGAGAAAGTCTTGGACAAAGCGTTGATCACACCAGAACCAGATCAGCAGGAAAGCGTTGATTGGCTTTGTAATGCGGCACTTGACCGGCTTGGCTTTGCCAACTCAACTGAGATCGCGGACTTTTGGGACATCGTGACCAAGGCGGAAGCCAAAGAATGGTGCGCCAATGTTGGCTTGCTCGAGATTGAGGTTGAGTGTGTTGATGGCAGCCTTCGCCGAGCTTTTGCGCGCGATGGGATCATGGAGGAAACCCCGCCAAAACCCACATCCCGCCTGCGGATCCTTAGCCCGTTTGATCCAGCTTTGCGGGACCGCAAGCGTGCTGAGCGTTTGTTTGGCTTTCACTATCGCATTGAAATTTTCGTCCCCGAAGCAAAGCGCGAATACGGGTATTACGTGTTTCCGATGCTTGAGGGTGACAAGCTCGTCGGTCGCATTGATATGAAAGCTTTGCGCGCGCAGGACATTTTGAATGTCACGGGGCTTTGGTGGGAACAGGGCGTGCGCGCGACGCCTGCTCGGTTGGATAAACTACGCGGTGAGCTGGATCGTATGGCGCGCTTTGCAGGGGTTTCGACTGTTATCATCGACCCGAAGCTTGGTTTGTGAGCTTGGGATTTAAGTTTATTTTGAAAGATGAAGCAACGGTCAGCTCAGCTGATCTGCGAATGTCTCGATGAGTTTATGTTTCAAGAGTTTTCCTGTCGGCGCAGCAGGCAGGCTAAGCGTGAGAATGATCTGACTAGGACGTTTGTAAGGGGATAGGCGCGGCTCGACAAAGGCGCGTAGCTCGTCGGATGTTAGTGCATCGAGTTGGGCGAGTTGCACGAAGGCGAGGACCTCTTCATCGCCCGTATCAGTGGAACGGCCAATAACAGCAGTTTGGATCACATCGGGATGATCGTTAAAGGCAGCTTCCACCTCTGGCGGATAAACATTGAAGCCACCCCGAATGATCAGCTCTTTGGAGCGGCCAAGGATGTGCAACAGGTTCTTGTCATCAATTCGACCGAGATCACCCGTGTGCATCCAGCCGTCTTTGTCGAGGACTGCATCGGTCGCTTCTTGATTGCGGAAATAGCCAAGCATGATGTGCGGGCCACGTGTGAGCACCTCGCCAATGCCATTGCCACCGCCCTCAGCCGTTTCATCTATTGCGATTTCTATACCGGCAAGCGCGGGACCAACAGAAATGTCGGGATCACCAAAAGCGCTCTTGGTTGTTGTGACTCCAGCACTTGTCTCGGTCATGCCGTAACCATTCTGCAGCGCAATTCCGTAGAACGCCTCCGCCTTGCGTTTCCAAACAGGATCAAGTGGTGCGGCACCTGAAGACACAAAGCGCAAAGGACCACCTGCGATGCTCTCGATCCCTTGCTCAGACGTGTATTGCATCAAGAGCGCATGCATTTGTGGAACTGCGGGTAGGATCGTGACACCTTCATTCAATGCTGCGAATAATTTGGCGGGGCTGAACCGTGCTTCAAGCCGCACAGTCGCGCCAATGAACGTCGCCGCAGTCATCATGGAGACGAGGCCGAACACATGGCTCATCGGCAGGGCACCGTAGACCGTATCGCTCGACAGCATGCCGCGTGTGTCGGTGGAAAGCTTGCCAGCAAAAACCAGATTGGAATGCGTGAGCATGACACCCTTGGGCGTGCCAGTTGTTCCCGTGGTGTAGAGCATCACAGCAACATCTTTGTCCGGCTCAGGATCACTCGCAGCAATTTCAGCCATCATCAGACTGCCCCAAGCACCGTTCACTTCACGCGCATCCAGGCGTTCGCCGTGCGCTTTGGCATCGGGGGAAACGGACGACATAAACAGTGCAACACGCGGGTTGGCGTGGGCGACAATCCGGCTGAGTTCTGCTTCGGTCTGACGCGCATTCACGGGAACAGCCCAGGCACCGATAAGGGAGCACGCGTAGATGAATGCACAAAGCGCCGCGCAGTTTTCGGCGACCATCAGCACGCGATCACCACGCTGTACACCCGCGAGTTTGAGCAAATCAGCACCTGACTGCGCGGCGCCCCATTCCTGTCCGAACGTCCATGGCGCACCATCCCAGTCAAGCAAAGCAATAGCGTCAGGGCGGGTCTCAGCTTGGTCGCTTAGGAATTGATGAGTGCGCAAGTGGGTCTCCGATCAAGGATATTCAGGTGTCTTCTTCTCGAGGAACGCAGCGATACCGATCTTGGCTTCTGTGTCTGCAACTGCGCGGATCATGGCTTCGCGCTCGGCCGCTAACTGTTCGGTCTCGGTGGTTTCATAAGCTTGGCCGACCAACCCTTTGATGACGCCTTGCGCCTTGCGCGGGCCTTTGGCGAACGCGTCAGCGAGCGCGTGTGCTTCTTTCAAAGGGTCCTCGCTGATCATATTTATCACACCCAAATCAGCCAAGCGTTCAGCCGTGACCGAACGTGCAAGCAAGCACATTTCAGTGGCGAGTTGGCGAGGAATCATGCGCGACAAAGCAGAGGTCAGACCACCATCTGGAACAACGCCAGCCTTCACATATGAGGCCGTGAATTTCGCATTTGGCGCAGCGATGATCATGTCACATGCGAGCGCCAAAGACAGACCCGCACCAGCCGCGCCACCTTCAACAGCGGCGATCACAGGGACGGGGCAGCCGCGAATACCGGCAGTGATGTCATGGAGATCTTGGATCTTCTCACGGCGTTCTTCGAGCGTAGAACCCGCTCGGCTTTGCAAGGCGTTGAGATCACCACCAGAGCAGAAAAATCCACCCTCAGACGCGAAAATAACAGCGCGGATCGCGGGGTTTTTGGCGCGTTCCAACGCCTCGTTAATCACATCGTATAGCTCAAGCGAAAGCGCGCCGCGTTTGCTCGGATTGTTGTTCATAATGATGAGGGTGCGGCCCTTTTGTTCGACGCGGGCAAGGCTCATGTGAGGCGCTCCTGTGGGACACGTTTGAAGATGCCAGAACATGTGGCGATCAGCGTGCCATCTTCGTGATGCAATTCTGCAGAAATGAACTTAAGCGAACGACCGCCACCTGTAATCGCGCCCACAGCAGTGACGCGACCGGGCTTGCCAGAAGCAATGAACTGCACGTTAAGCGACACGGACATGAACGGGACAAGACCCGTATCATCCACTGTCAAACTTCCCGTCGCGCCGCTGGCGCTATCCATAAGCATTGTCGCGATACCGCCGTGCAAAACGTTGTGGCGGTTCAAATGCCGCTCATCCAGATCGAGCCAACAGCGCGCACGTCCATCGGGATGGCCCACTTCGACCACATACCCGACAAGGCGCTGCGTGCCTGTTTCGTCTCTGATCTGCGTGATCATTTACGCAGCACTCATCGCGATGAAACGCTCGAGATGGTAATCCACATCGCCAAAAAGGTGATCCGCCATAATGATGCGCTTGGCGATATGCGCAAGCTCATACTCTTGCGTCATCGCAATGCCACCGTGCATCTGAATGCTCTCTTCCCCGATCAAACGACCAATGCGGCCCATCAAGTTTTTCGCCATGCTCGCATGCTTATCGCGTAATTTAGGGTCTGCCTCCAAGTAGCCGGCGACACCAATCACCGCAGAACGCGCTTGCTCTAGCTCGACAAACATATCCGCGAGGCGATGCGCTAATGCTTGGAACGTGCCGATGGGACGACCAAACTGTTTGCGCGTTTGCAGATACTCGGTTGTCAGACGCGTTGCTGTTTCCATTGCCCCCAAAGTTTGCGCACAGTTGGCCGTGATCGCGGCTGCATAAACAGTCTCTAAATAGGGCAAAGCACTGCCAACCGGGCCAAGACGCATCTCTTCGGTGACCACTACATTCTCAAGCCAGATGTCCGCCGCCATACCACCACCCATCATAGGTGTGCTGCGCAATTCCAAGTCAGAAACAGGTACTAAAAAGAGCGATATGCCCTCTTTGTCGTCAACCGCACCGCTTTCACGAGCCGATATAATGATGTGATCAGCATTCGGAGCACCAAGCGACATGGTCTTGTGACCATTCAGCTTGCCCCCCTCACAACGCGTTTCAACGCGGTTCAGATCATAGCGCGCACGCGGTTCGCTATGAGCAAGCGCAAGACGGGTCTCACCGCCAATAATAGACTCTAACAGGCCATTTTGGGTCTCATTTCCCAGCGCTGCGATCAAACCACCACCAAGGATACAAGTCTCCAAAATGGGCTCTACAACGCCTGCTCGACCCAGCTCTTCGAAGACAACGGCAATGTCGAAACCTTTGCCACCAAAGCCACCATCTTCCTCAGTGAACAACGCACCGAGCACACCCAACTCAGCAAGCTGGTTCCAGATATCGCTGCTCATCCCGCTTTCGCTTTCTAGGATCGCATTGCGCGTGGGCACATCGTAGCGATCACGCAGGAAACGGCGCAGGGAATCTTGCAGCATTTGCCGCTCTTCTGTCAGCTCGAAATTCATTGCATTCTCCCCAGCGTTGTCTTCGCGATAATCTCGCGTTGGACCTCGTTCGAGCCACCGAAGATCGAGATTTTGCGGTTGTTGAAATACTGCTCCGCGACGGGGCGTGAATGCTCTGGACCAAGCTCTGGGG
>Ga0206128_1004090_pt1 | contig 11588 bp, 12 predicted proteins | sample Helgoland_Spring_7_FD_148601 | JGI IMG/M metagenome (GOLD analysis project Ga0206128, IMG submission 148601) | Pelagic subsurface seawater microbial communities from Kabeltonne, Helgoland, North Sea - Helgoland_Spring_Bloom_20160426_1 | ecosystem: Environmental > Aquatic > Marine > Epipelagic ...
TTTTGCCAAAAAATGGACCCCGAAGCCGCGTAAACCAAAAGCCGTACCCAAACACCTCTGATCAATACGGCGCGCCCACGGCCTTCGCCGAATGCTTACCTTTATTAGCATGTCTTTAAATGACATGCGGTTTGCCTCCGGCTGGGATATTTCTCAAGAGAGGGAACGAAAACTTAACCTAAACACGATCTAATCTATCCGCGGTACAGGCGGGGACGCCGATGATCGTAAGAGGGGAAGCATGGCTTTTTCGAGGGACGGTCCTATTCGGGCTGTCCCTTCCTCTCTTTCTAAATATCCTTGCCAAAGGCAATCTGCATGGGTTTACCCATGCTTTACCTGTGACGCGTTTTACGCGTCTCTATTTACTATCGGCATCAATCAGGCCGAGACCACGCAGGTATATGCCAATCGCGCTTTCCAATAGATCCTCTGGCGGAAAGGGGCTTTGTGTTCCGGGGCTATTGCGCGCGAAAAGTTCTACAACACCGTGACTCATTGCCCAGATATGCGCGCTGAACATCGATGCAGGGGGGCGTTTGTGTGCTGGAATATGTTGGTTCAAATCTTCCGCAGCTTTTTCTAAAACGCCGCGCGCGCGCATAGAGACTGCGGCAAGCTCTGGCGTTCTATTAACAGAAATCCCGCTTTCGAACATTGCAATGTAATGACCCGGGTACTTGCGCGCAAAGGCGAGATAGGCTCGGCCCGTCGCTTCAAATGCAGCAAGCGCGGAAGGTTGCCCTTTGTCATACGCGTATTGCATAACGTCGGCGAAAATCTCGTAGCCTTGGCGCGCGGCTTCTGCAATGAGGTCTTCGCGACCTTCAAAGTGGCGATAGACGGCAGCTGGAGTAACACCAGCTTGCTTTGCAGCTTCTGACAAAGTGAACCCTGTGGGGCCTTTGGAACGGATCAGTTCAAGCGCGGCTTCCACCAATGCTTGTCGCAAGTTTCCGTGGTGATAGCCCCGTTTAGGCATCCCAAATCTCCGGGCCAGCACAGACTTTTGGATCTAGTGTTCCCAGAGCTTTGGCATCTTTATAGTCATATTCAAATTGGTCGAGAACATGACGGATCGCATTCACGCGTGCACGGCGTTTGTCGTCAGAACGGATTACGGTCCAGGGCGCCGTGTGCGTATGGCTACGCTTCATATTCTCTTGAATTGCCTCGGAATATGCATCCCAACGGTTCAAACCCTCAACATCGATCCACGATAATTTCCATTGCTTTAAAGGATCGCTTTCGCGCTCCATAAAGCGGCGTAATTGTTCTTCTCGACCCACATTGAGCCAGAACTTAACGAGGGTAATGCCTTCTGATACGATCATATCTTCAAACTGCGTCACCTGTTTAAAGAAAACGTCACGTTGTTCAGGTGTGCAGAACTCGAACACATGCTCCACAACGCCACGATTGTACCAGCTGCGATCAAAGAAGGTGATCTCGCCGCCCGCTGGAAGGTGATCGATATAGCGTTGAAAGTACCATTGGCTTTGTTCACGCTCTGTCGGTTTTGAGAGTGCCACAACATTTGCCGAACGCGGGTTGAGGTTTTCACGAAACCGCTTGATCGTGCCACCTTTGCCAGCGGCATCGCGGCCCTCAAAAACAATTGCCACGCGCTGCCCAGTCTCACGTACCCAGTGTTGGAAACGCACCAGTTCGATTTGCAACGCGACCATCTCTTTTTCGTAGCGCTTGCGTTTCATACGCGCGTCGTACGGGTAGGTGGCGCTTAAGATGGAACCACTTTCACTGCTTTTTATCGCATCGCGCACATTATCGGGGGCTTTTTTGTTGTAAAAAGTACTGATGGCACCGTCGAAAGGCAGGTTCATGACACGCATTCCCATATTTGTTTGATTCACTATGACGGGCTGGAGAGCTTACCGCAATCCAGCGCGCACGGCAGCGCGATTGATCGCATCGATCACTTCGGGTTGGGACACATGCTGTGGCATATGACCGACGCCTTTTAGAACAGTCAGATTTGCACCTTTGATCTGATCGACAAGCAACGCGGAATGGATTGGCAGACCCACGATTGTGTCCACATCACCGTGCAGGATCTCGGTTGGCACATCAATGTCGCCGTAATGTGGCACCAAGGCTTTGATATCAGGGAGTAAATGAGTGCGTTGGCGCGCATTTGCGATCATTGTGTGACGCCGAAGCGTAACGCCGGGACCGAAGTAGTCGGCATAACCATCTGGCGCATCTTGCGGTTCGAACACTTCGGAGAACGCGTTGGCGACGTAAGAATTCGGCACGAACGCGGTAAGCAAAGGCACAAGGAATGTAGCACCCAGCTTGGAAGACGTGGCGCGATAGAGCGGATCAATCGGGGTGGTCCACGGGTTGGAAGGTGCTGCAAGCAATACCATCGCAGCCATCGTGTCAGGATGATTGACGGCCCAATTTAGTGCAACGGCACCGCCAAAAGAATGCCCCACAACGATTGGGTTCTGTGCGCCAAGCTCGCGTGCAGCATCAGAGAGTAGATCAGCCTGCTGCGTAAGTGTTTCGCCAGCTTTGGTGATGCGCGGCGTGTAGCCGAGGCCTGGCCGGTCCAAAGCGATCACGCGATAGTCTTGCTCAAGCTTTTCAACAAGTGAGAATGTTACATCACGCGTCGACCCTGAAGCGCCGTGGATCAAGATTAGATCAGGTCCAGAACCGCGCACGACGACGTGAACTTTTTGGCCATTCACATCGATGAATTGCCCCTCCGGCGGGTAGGCCGCCTCTGCTGCTGCTTCTCGCGCACTTGCGCGCCACAAAGTTACGGCGGCGAGCAAGACGAGTGCGACAAGAATATAGAGCAGGATTTTAAACACCAATCAGATCGCTTTCAAAAGGGGTGGTTTGGTATATCTCATTGATCCAATTGCCATAAAGCAAGTGTGCGTGACTGCGCCAACGGTTTTGAGGCGGTTGAGATGGATCATCATTCGGGTAGTAATTCATCGGCACGTTGATCGTTGTGCCCTCTGCAATATCGCGGTCGTACTCTTGTTTGAGCGTCCCCGAGTCATACTCGAAATGATTAAAGATATAGAGCGCGCGATGCTGTTGATCCTCAACAAGACAAGGACCAGCGCCTTCGCTTGAGAGCAAAGTGTTCAGGCCAATGTTGGCGTCAATCTCTGCTTGGTGCATTTCTGTCCAGCGACTGACTGGAATCACGCAATCATCTGAAAACCCTCGTAAATAAGGTGACGATGGTGCGAGATTTGAATGCCGGAAACAGCCAAACAGCTTTTGGTCCAACACGTGTTTCTTCACGTCATGGAAATAATTTATCATCGCCATACCGCCCCAGCACACACCTAGAGTCGAATGCACATGCGTTTGCGTCCACTCGAACACATCGCAAAGTTCCTCCCAATAGGTCACATCCTGAAACGGTAAATGTTCAATCGGGGCACCTGTGATGATCAAACCATCAAATTTTTCGGTCTTTACCTCGGAAAACGGGCGATAAAAACTCTCCATATGTTCGGCGGCCGTGTTGCGTGTTTGATGTTCGCTCATGCGGATCAGCGAGAGTTCGATCTGCAAAGGAGTCGCACCGATAAGGCGGGCAAACTGGTTCTCTGTCTGGATCTTCTTCGGCATCAGGTTGAGCAAAGCAATCCGCAAAGGACGGATGTCCTGACGCGCGGCTTCGTCCTCGGACACAAGCATCACGCCTTCACGCTGTAGCACATCATACGCAGGTAAATCGGCAGGGAGTTTTATCGGCATCGCACCGGACTTTCTATAGTTTGAAGTGCTGAGATAGGCTTATGTGTCACGCGCAGCAAGGGCGTCAGCGATCACATCTATGAATGCCGCTTCATTGCTTACATCCGCCATATCTGAGGCTTGAACGGTAATCCCAAAATTACGCGCCATCGCTTCGTAGCGTGGTTGGCGATGTGCAAGGGCTTGTGCATAGGTCCAGCGGATAAACTCGTCAGGATTAACATCACATCCTTGCACATTGTTATTGCTCAAATATTCAGCCCAAACACGTGCCAGAAACGCTGGTTGGTATGACATTGGCTTGGGCTCTTTATCAAAGCGCTCGATCAAGCTTTGGGTGTGTGCGTCGCTTCCTTTGATCCAGACCATCAAGCAATCTTGCGCCAAAGCGCTCAACAATGGGTCATTTGGGTCCTCGGGATCGACCCATTCGCAAATGGAGCCTCCGGTGTCGCAGATGAAATGCTTATAGCCATAGATGTCACGCGCGCGCTCAATAAAGCGTGCGGTGTCTCGGAGAGCCGCTATTTCGGCGTCTTTGAAGTGATCTTGACGGCGTTGATATTCGGCAATGTGCAAGCCACCAAGTTCGGGGTCGCCCGGTTTGCCCAGATAGGCTGCGACTGGCCGCAAGTCGTGGTCATGCACGTTCACGCCAAAGTGGATTAAATCATGCATCAACATTTCGCGCAGAAACGGGGTTTTCATAGCCTCACGTTTGAGGTTGTCGATAATGTGCTCACCCATATGACGCGTGCCGATACGGTAATCGACAGAGTAGTGAAACCAGTTGGCATCCTCTCGCTCGGTAAGCATTTCAGACACATGCGTCTTGCCCAAGCCAGACATCGCAAACAACAACACATGTTTTTGCGGCGCATCGCGCCATGCTTGCGCAGATTTATATAGCATTTGCCGCTCCTTCGCGTGCACTGAGTTTTCGCTTTGCTACTTGGCGCGGCGCAACGCGTCAACGGCACGTCCGTCAAGAATAATCAGTCCAAGCGCCAAAAGTGCAAAGCCTGCATAGGCGCGCGGATGCAGTGCCTCTCCAAGAACTACGGCACCGAGCACGATGGCGATTGGTGGCACAAGCAAAGTCACAAGCATCAGGTTCCCGCTGCCAGCGAGCGCAAGAATGCGGTAATAGAGCAGGTAGGCAAGGGCGGTCGCAATGATCACGTAGTATCCAATTGCCAGCCATGTGATCGGTTCCAGCGCCAGAGTGATGGGGCCTTCAAGGATCCACGCCGCTGGAAGCATGATCAGTGTTGAACCTGTTAGCATGCCTGCCGCTGCGATCTCTGGCGCAAGACCGCTCAGGCGTTTGCGCGCCCAAATACCTGCAAACGCGTAAGACAGTGTCCCTGCAATGATCGCCAATTGCGCAAGCGAGCGGATATCAAACGCGAGCAGATGCTCAATCCCGATTGCAATCGCGACGCCAAGAAACCCGATGATGACACCGACAAGTTTGCGCGCACTCAAGGTTTCATCGGCAAAAAAGAGCGAGGCAAGAACAACACCAAAGATCGCAGTCGTCGCATTGAGGATCGAGGTCAACCCGCTCTCAATCGTAAGCTGTCCCCATGCCATTAGCGAAAACGGAATAGCGTTGTTCAGCAAGCCCATGCCAAGAAATCCGACCCATATGCGCGGTTCTTTTGGGATGGGTAGGCCGCAATACCAAACATAAAGCCAGAGCAAACACATCGCCCAACCGGTGCGATGCGCGACAGAGGTCAGAAAGCCGACTTCGTTCAAAGCGATGCGGATCGACAAAAACGAGCCACCCCAAATCAAGCCAAGCAGCGCGAGCAAAACCCAAGCGAGCGGTGATATATCTTTGCTTTGTCTCATGTGAACGTCATGCGCCTATAGAGAGCAACGCTCAATCCGAAACCTGCGCTTTGCGTGTCTCAGACCAGATATTATAATAGTTGCCCGCAAAAATGAGCGCGGCCCCGACGAACACCCAAGGATCAAGTGCTTCGCCAAAGACCAGCATGCCAATAACCGCAATCATTGGCAATCGCGTGAAATCGATCGGCATCACGACAGTCGCAGGTGCAATGCTCAGCGCTTTGGTCAGGCAAAAATGCGCGATCAAACCCGCGACACCGACCATGCCCAACAAGGGTGCACTCTCTAACGTTGGCAATCTGATATCCCCATCATAGCCCGCGCAGATAATTCCAAAAACCGCTTGTGTGACAGTAAGATAGGCCAAGATCGAGGTCAGGCTCTCCGTTTTGGTCAAACGCTTGGTCAGCAGGCCCGTCAGCGCAAAACAAATTGCGGCAATTGCAGCGGTTACAATTCCGGCGTTAAGTGGCGTTGCACCGGGCCGTGTCACGATCAAAATGCCGATGAACCCCAAGACTGCCGCAATGATCCGCGGGCGCGTCATACGCTCACCCAAGAAGATGGGAGAAAGTATTAAAATCCAGATGGGTGAAGTGAACTCAAGCGCGAAAACCTGCGCCAATGGAATGACTGTGATTGCGTAAAACCACAGGTTTTGTCCGGCAAAGTGAAATGCGTTGCGAATGACATGAACACCGGAAGAACGCGTGGTGATTTCACCCAAGGTTCCAATCGCAGCGGCAACCGCAAAGACGATCAGGATCCCTGTGAGCGAGCGATAGAGCATGATCTCGAACGTATCATAGCCTTCGGCCAACCAACGCCCAGCCACTGCCATGAAAGAAAACGACAAGATTGAGCCGATCATCCAAAGCGCCGCGCGCAACTCGGGGGCCAACGTGTCCTTCATCTTTCCAAATAAACTTTCCCTGAAGGGCCGTTCATTCCCACTCAATCGTACCGGGAGGTTTGGACGTAATATCATAGGTCACGCGGTTTATCCCCGGCACCTCGTTAATTATCCGCGTGGCCGTCTCGCCGAGGAACTCATGACTAAACGGATAATAATCCGCTGTCATACCATCTACCGAATTTACCGCACGCAATGCGCAGGCAAAGTCGTAGGTGCGACCATCGCCCATTACACCGACGGTACGCACAGGAAGGATCGCGACAAAGGCCTGCCAAATCTCATCATATAGCCCATGCTTGCGGATCTGATCGATGTAGACCGCATCCGCTTCGCGCAGAATATCAAGCTTCGCACGGGTGATTTCACCGGGGCAACGAATAGCGAGGCCCGGGCCTGGAAAGGGATGACGTCCGATGAAAGAGGACGGAAGACCCAACTCGCGACCCAAGGCGCGCACTTCATCCTTGAACAACTCACGTAGCGGTTCGACCAGTTTCAGACCCATTTTTTCAGGCAGGCCGCCCACATTGTGATGCGACTTGATCGTTACGGACGGACCGCCAGAAAAGCTCACGCTTTCAATAACATCAGGGTAGAGCGTGCCTTGTGCAAGGAACTCTGCGCCTTCAATCTCGCCCGCGTATTTCTGGAACACATCAATAAACAAACGCCCAATAATTTTGCGCTTGGTCTCTGGGTCATCTTGGCCATCCAGCTCGCCCAGGAACAATTCTTGTTCTTCAGCGTGAATAAACTGCATGTTGTAATTGTCACGGAACATCGCGACGACTTCGTCGGATTCGCCTTTACGAAGCAAGCCATGATCAACGAAAACGCAGGTAAGCTGATCGCCAATCGCTTCGTGGATCAGCACAGCCGCAACAGAACTATCAACGCCACCGGACAGACCACAGATGACTTTCTTATCGCCCACCTGCGCGCGGATCGCTTCAATCGCTTGCTCGCGGTAGGCGTCCATTGTCCAGTCGCCGCTGAAACCAGCGAGCTTTACAAAATTCTCGTATAGTTTCGCGCCATTGGGCGTGTGATGCACTTCAGGATGGAACTGCACTGCATAGAAATTGCGCGAGGTATCAGCGGTGATCGCATAAGGCGCGTTGGGCGAGGTGCCATAGACCTCAAATCCGGGCGCGAGAGCAGAGACGTGATCGCCGTGGCTCATCCAGACTTGCTCTTTGCCATCCGCAAACCAACCATCAAGCAGGCCAAGCGTATTTTCAGGCGTGACAAACGCACGGCCAAATTCAGCTGTTCCGCCGCCGCCAGAAATCTTGCCGCCTTCGACCTTACCGCCGAGCTGCTGCATCATCACCTGCTGACCGTAACAAATGCCAAGCACAGGAACGCCAAAGGTAAACAGGCTCTCGGGTGCTCGCGGACTGCCGTCGCGCGTCACACTGTCAGGGCCACCAGAAAGAATCACGGCTTTCGGCGCGAAATCGGCCAAAAATGTATCCGTCACGTTCTGATACGGGTGAATTTCGCAATAGACATTCAGCTCGCGAAGTCGGCGCGCAATAAGCTGCGTTACTTGGCTACCAAAGTCGATAATGAGGAGGCGGTCGTGGGATATCTCTGTCATATCTGCGGTCTAGGGCAGGGCGTAGCAGAGGTCAATTCGCTCTAAGGTCAAACGAAGAACCAATGAACCATGACAAAGGTCGCTTTTCCCCCCCAAGGGCCGCAAACTTGCGCTTTTTTCGCAGCTTAGGCGCATAAGAAGGGGGCAACACAGCGCATGCACTTTTAACGTGGGGATCAGAAATTATGACCGAAGCAGCAGCACGCACACGTAGAACCCGTGGAGGTGGCGGCGCAGCGCGTCGTGCAGAGCGTACATCCGTCAGTTTTGACACTGCCAAGTATATAGAACGCAACATCCCAAATTACGAAGTGCTCTCAGAGGCAGCGCTCGACATGATCGAAGCAAACGCCGAGCAGATACTTGAAGAGGTAGGCGTTAATTTTGTAAATAACCCCACCGCGCTTGAACGGTGGCGAGAAGCAGGGGCAACTATCGAAGGCGAGCGCGTGCGCATCCCCAAGGGCCTTGCGCGTGAGCTATGTAAAACAGCACCAGCGAGTTTCACGCAACATGCGCGCAATCCTGAGCGCAATGTCGTTATAGGTGGCAACACGCTTGTCTGCGCGCCGGTCTATGGCCCGCCCTTCGTACGCGACGCGGCAGGTGGTCGTCGATATGCGACGATGGATGATTTTCAGAAATTCGTGAAACTTGGCTATATGTCCAAGTGGTTGCACCATTCTGGTGGCACTGTTTGCGAACCCACAGATGTTGCGGTGAACAAGCGTCACCTCGATATGTTACTCGCGCACATGACGCTAAGCGATAAGCCGTTTATGGGCTCTGTGACAGACCCAAGCCGCGCACAAGACAGCGTTGAGATGTGCGAAATTCTTTTTGGTAAAGAGTTTGTGCAGGAAAATACCGTGATGACGTCGCTCATCAACATCAATTCACCAATGACGTTTGATGACATCATGATGGGCGCTTTGGAAGTTTACGCACAAAACAATCAAGCCTGCATCATTTCGCCCTTTATCGTCGGCGGCGCGATGGCGCCTGTGTCTGTTGCAGGAACGCTCACTCAAGTTCTCGCCGAGTTGCTTGCGGGTGTTGCGTATAGCCAGTTGATCAAACCCGGTGCACCTGTGATTGCAGGTGCCTTTGTGACCTCGATCGATATGAATTCTGGCGCGCCGACCTTTGGCACCCCTGAGGCAAGCCACATTCTATACGGTGCAGGTCAACTTGCGCGGCGTTTGGGTCTGCCATTCCGCTCTGGTGGTGGTTTGTGTGGCTCTAAGTTGCCCGATGCGCAGTCTGCTTACGAAACGGCGCATACGCATACCCCCGCACTTTTGGGTGGCGTAAACTTTATGCTGCACGCGTGCGGTTGGCTTGAGGGCGGCCTTGTGTCCTCATTTGAGAAATTCGTGGTGGACGCGGATCAGCTCGGTATTCTGCATCATCTCGCGCGTGGCGTTGAGGTGGACGAGAACGCGCAAGCGATGGACGCGATCCGCGAAGTCGGGCCGGGTGGTCACTACCTCGGGTGTGAGCATACGCAGAAAAACTTTAAAACAGCATTCTGGCGCACAGATGTGTTCGATTACAAGCCGTTCGAAACATGGCATGACGAGGGCGCGCGCGACACTCAAACGCTCGCAAGTGCACGCGTTGAGCAGATGCTCGCGACCTATCAACAGCCTGCACTTGACCCAGAAATTGCAGCCAAGCTACAGGCCTATGTTGATGACAAAAAGGCCTCCATGCCGGACGCTTTTGTCTAAGGTTTAAAGCGATTGCTTATGCTGGTGTTCAGCGATGAGAGCGATCAGAACGTCCGTATGACGCGCGGCGCTGTAAGTAGCGTCGCGCGTTTTGCGTAGCGTGTTCTGATGATTCTCTAGATCGAAGAGCTGCATCAGAATCGCGCTGGCTTTGTTTGGGACTGCACCGCCCAAAACGCGTTTCAGATGTATCTTGCGGCGATAGTCCTTTTGCCCAAAGCGTGCAGCGTTCACCAAAAGCTTTGGTCGTTTTAGATTTGTAAGTTGCGACATAAGATCAAGCATTGTTCTTCCCCCAAACAGCTCATTTCGTTGAGTTAAATCTACTCAGCTTAGGGGTGTGTTGCTTTCTGAATGCAATCTGCGTGCGCCATGTTCAGAATTGTTTATCAAATCGAAACAATACTTAACGTACCGCTAACTGTTAACGAATACGTAACAATTAGCGACGAGGTTGTGGATAATTCTTTGGATAACTCGCTAATAACAGGGTCAGTACACGTGACAAATATTTATTCGAATGCACAAGGATCAATTCCAGCTTGGGTGCCCGAACCGGTTCAACGGTACTTGACCCATACGCAAGCAGGTTTGCCCATTCGCGAGGTCGCGCGAAGAGCAGGGTGTCATGCGTCAACGGTTTTGCGTCAAATTCGCAAGATCGAAGTGCGCCGTGATGATCCGCTTGTCGATCGCGCGTTGCATTCTTTGAGCTCCAGTTATTTCCACGGCACTCCCTCTTTTTGCGCCAAGGAGACGTCTAATATGAGTGAACTTCCCAAGACCAAAGGCTTCAGCAACGATGCAGCCAGCATGGACCAGCAGACTTTGCGTATTTTGCGCCGTTTGTGCGAGGCGGGTTCTGTTCTTGCCGTCGCCGAGGGCATGGATACGGCCGCTGTTGTGCGTGAAAATCAAAGTGGTGGAACAAACAAAACGGCCTCTGTGTCTGCGGAGTTCGTTGCTGTTCTGGCGCTGAATGCTTGGGTGGAATGCGCCAATCCGGGCCGTATTTCGCGCTACAAAATCACTGCAACGGGGCGCGCTAAGCTCGCGGAACTGTCAGAAGCAGGCATGACCCATCAGCTTGAGCAAGGCGGTAACTACGGCGAGAAAGTTATCGAAGATAACCGTTCCCGCCGCGTGCGCTATAACACGGCAGAAAGCCCTGTAGCCGCCCTTGCACGGCGAAAAGACAGAGACGGGACGCCCTTTTTAAGCGAAGCTTTGGTGACTGCCGCCGAGCGTTTGCGTGAAGATTTCGAATTGGCGCAAATGGGGCCGCGCGTGGCGCAAAACTGGGACAACTTTCTGACGGCGGGAAGTGATGTAAACAGCACGTCATCAAGTTCTGCGGGCGGTGCGCCAAGTGCGGCGCGTGAACGTGTCGCAAAAGCGCTGCGCTACCTCGGATCCGGGCTTGGGGATGTTGCTTTGCGTTGTTGTTGCTATCTTGAAGGGCTTGAGAGCGCGGAAAAACGCATGGGCTGGTCAGCGCGTTCAGGCAAAATCGTTCTGCGGATCGCTTTGCTGCGTTTACAGCAATTTTATGAGACGGAAATGGGCGACGTCTTGATCGGGTAAGGGGCATTTGAGCTATGACTGAATCTGGTGTTTGGGCGGTTTGAAGGTTGGCGGCGTATCTGGTTGAATTGTTGTTGTGAGACAGCAGCCCAACCGAAGGAGATACACCACCATGGAAACGACTAACATTGTAGAT
>Ga0206128_1004098_pt1 | contig 11572 bp, 8 predicted proteins | sample Helgoland_Spring_7_FD_148601 | JGI IMG/M metagenome (GOLD analysis project Ga0206128, IMG submission 148601) | Pelagic subsurface seawater microbial communities from Kabeltonne, Helgoland, North Sea - Helgoland_Spring_Bloom_20160426_1 | ecosystem: Environmental > Aquatic > Marine > Epipelagic ...
GGACCGGAACCGGACCAAAATTCATGCGCCCAACCGCAATACGCGGGTCATTTCGGCCATCACTGACACCGCAATCTCGGCAGGCCCTGCGGCCCCAATATCCAAACCGATAGGGCCGTGAACTCGATCAATCTGTGCCTTTGAAAACCCGGCGGCTTTGAGCCGTTCAATGCGGGATGAATGCGTACGCTTTGAGCCAAGCGCACCAATATAGAACACATCCGACATCAGCGCAAAAGTCAGCGCCGGATCGTCCAGTTTCGGGTCATGGGTCAATAAGACCAACGCCGTTCGAGGGTCCAACCCCAGCGATTGCAAGGCATCATCGGGCCAGTCTTTCAGCATCGTCTCGCCGGGAAACCGCGCCTCAGAGGCGAAACTATCCCGGGGGTCAACCACAATGGGATCATAACCCGCCAGTCGAGCCATCGGCACCAGCGCTTGTGCAATATGTACCGCACCAACAATTATCAACCGCAGGGGTGGGTTATGGACGGCGACAAAGGTTTGCTGATCTTCCTCAAAACCAGATTGATCCATCCGAAACCGCACCCGATGACCATCACAGTCCAGCCGTCGTGCGCCGGTCTTGATGTTCACCACGTAAGCCACGGCTTGGCGCGCCTGACGCGCTGCAACCAGATCCGCCAACCGGGCCTCTGGCAAAACCGTCCCGACCGGTTCCAGCAGTATCCTTATCGTCCCACCACAGGCCAACCCGACCGCAAAGGCGTCGCCATCACTAACGCCATATTCCAAAACGCGCGGTTGTTGCATCTGCAGCGCTTCCTGAGCCTCAATCACGACAGCCCCCTCGACACAGCCACCCGACACTGAACCCACCAAATCGCCTGCGCGGTTGATGCCCATTTGCGACCCCACCCGACGCGGCGCAGATCCCCATGTCTGGATCACTGTTGCCACTACAGCCGCTTCTCCGGCGCGATGCCAAGCCAATGCTGTCTCAGGTATATTGTCAAACCTATCCACCCGTATCTCCCTTGCTATGCAAGTCATGTCTGCTCAGAAAGTAGTTTATCTTGCACGATATGCCATCACTTAAAAGGCACCTGTTCATTGCTCTGCCCAATCACCCGCCGATTCAGATCGCAGAGACAAGACTTCGGCCACTCTTTTGCCTTTGAAAACTGTCACCCGAACGATGGATTGTTCGCGAAAACTCAGGAGAGTTTGAAAAATAGTAGATTTTGAGTTTGCAGCAATATTCTCGCTATAAAACTCCAAGATTGCCCCGAATTTTCATTTATATAATCAGAATACATTCGTAACCAGCCGTTTTGGACAGCTTCGCCAAAGCCTCGATCGGGGGCCAAAGCGATGCGGCAAGGAGTGTGAAGTTCGCAATTTTAATGTACATTACTTTTGTCCCGCCACAGCCATGGCAGAGGCATATGTGCTCAGAGCTTCGGAAGCGGTGTTAAACGTAACCATAAAGTCTTCAGAATCAAAATCACCCCTGACTCCGACAATATCACACATAACGCGCAAGGGCTTCATCGTTGGGTGCGGTCAAATGCAGGCAACCTTGCACATCGGGATGATTAAGCCACAGCTACAAGCTTGGCGTTTAAACACCTTAATCTACATTCACAGCCGGCCCGCGTTAATTCTATCAAAACGTTGGGGAGGCTTGTAACTTTTACAGATTTGCCAAAGCGACACAAAAATCCATTATCCCACCCGCTCAGCCATCATTGAAACCATCTCAAACATCACCGATGCTGCCACCATCGCGGTGATCTGATTGGGGCTGTCTTTGGTAGGCATCAAGCACACAACGTCACCGCCGATAATATTCATACCGCGCACAGCATGTAGCAATTGCACAGCCTCATCAATTGAAAAGCCCCCAACACCCGGTTCAAGATTAGAGACCGCGGGCGCCACGCTTGGGTCCAGACAATCGAGATCAAAGGTGATATAAACCGGACGCCCCGCCAGTTTGATTTTAATCTGCTCAATGACGTCAAGTGCGCCGCGCTGGCGATATTCGGCCATGGTAACAATATTATAGCCATAGTCATAAGAAGGTTGCAGCCAATCCAATGTGCGCGGGTGACCACGCAAACCAATCTGCATCGAATGAGCCGGATCAACCATATCCTGATCAACCAGATAGGCCCCCCAATGGGCTGCTGATTTTTCCGCGCCCAGAAAATGATCCACAGTGGTAAAGACATCCGTATGCGCATCAAGATGCAAAAAACAAACTTTCTCTCCTTTGGCCAAATGTCCCTTGCCAAGTGCCTGCACAATCCCACCAGTGATCGAATGATCAACAGGTCGCCCCCCTGCAGAGTCTATTTTCTTAAAGTAATCAGTTATTTGCTGGATACAATGTTCATTGTTGTTGGCTCGGGGGAACGCAACATCACCTGCATCTATGACAGTCGCCAGTTCCCAAGGGTCAATTTGAAATCCAGAATGGGCCCGGCGTTGCAATGCTGAGACATTGCGCACCGCGCGCGGCCCAAGGTGCTGATCGCGTTCTGTGGTACCGTTCCCACTTGAATGAGGCACGCCGACCAGCGCGATATCGGCGCCGTCTAAATCTTGATGCGGGCACCGAAACAGCGTCGGAATACCCCACCAATATAGGTTATTCATCATACTTTCATCATGCTGCTCTGCCATTTTAATCTCCGGTTTGTTCTGCATTCAGGCTTTGTGCGAAACTTTATATTTAACGTTAACATTACTTGGCAACAGCACCATAACCAGCGGCAGCCTCAAAATGATCATAGGTTAGTGGTAATTCATAATAGCAAAATTGCACAAGAGTGTTGGCTGTTTTTAATGCTTGATCCAAACAGTCGGCCCAAAACCAACGCAAATGAGGCTGCTTGATTTTTTAAAGTGATGAATATCGGTGGGGTCAGGTGCTGACTTGGGCGAGCGGGATCGTGTACAGCCTCGCAAAATATCTTAAGTGACCGCAAGGGCCTGCACGTAGTCTGAGGAACAAATGGGTCTCTGTTTAATCGCTGCTGGATTCCCCACACAATCGTAGGACACGGAACGGTCTAACAGAGACCCTATTTTGACAGTTCTTCGAAGCTCTATATTAAAGAACGGTTGGTCTTATATCCGTATTAGGGTTGAGGTCCAAAAAATGTTATTTTTTCTTGGCACCGATACTGGCAAACCCCCCGCCCCCGGCCAAACAACGGGTAGAAAGGATATATCCGCTTTAGGCTAAAAACGAGCTTTTCGTGAAGCCTCTTTTGCTTTGAAGTCCTGCTCTTTTATGCGATTGCTGTCACAGTAATTAGGGCACAGCGCAGCCTAAGTCTTCTGTTTTGCGACCACAAAAAACCGTTTCCTTCCAACCTGCATACGGAAAATGCGGCAAAGGAAACCGTTGATCAGGTCCCGTTTCAATTTGCTGTTTTATAGGCGTTGTGAATGACGCGCTCCAATCGACACCCATAACCGCCTCGCAACGTATATAAATATCATAAAAAGGACCCCAATTCGCCGGCACGCGCAGACCATACTTATACCTGTCGAGAAGGCGAGAGTAGAACATTCGCATCCCGGCCTTGCCCTCGGGAAGGTTTTTCAACTCATCAACGAACAACAACAATTTATCTGAACATTTCTTATGTAAAGCATTCCGTGATCTTACCGAAATATTTTCCATATCCACACGGCTGCTATCTCGCTGGTATCCGTCGCGATAAAATTCCCACTGATGGTACCAGTTCAGTATGAATTGGTGATCCCACGTCCGACTGTGTCCGTCAGAAAATGCTATTTCAGGTGCCGAAATCAACGCCACCCATACCACGATCACCAGCGATTTAAAATGACGCACCAAAACCACGCTAACCCTTACATCTGCGTGTAGCAGAAAGTAAGTGTGCATATATGTAAATAGAAATTTGAAATAATTTTTAAAAATAGCGTCAAAAACCGCCCAAACCTAAAAAGTGCTTAAGGTATAGGCGCAATAATCAATCGTGTTGGGAAACCCTTTGTATCCCTTAGGTCAATAACGAAGATTTATGACTATTAGAAAAGACATTATTCAAAAAAGGGGTACGCCCGTTAAAGCCTTGGCAAATAGAAAATCATCAACCCAGAATAAAATAATCGCCATCCCATTCTTCAATTTAAGGTCGAAAACCGTGGTTCGGATTTACAAGGTTAAAAAGAAATCTGTTAGACCTCTCTCACCCAAGATGTCATGGCCTCGTCCTGACCTTATCTAACAACCGTCTGACAAATTTCAATTCAGCCCTGACGTTGACGGGCCAAAACACTTTTCATTGCGACGCTCAAATCATGTACCAAAGTTTCCGCCATTGATCGGAACACAATTATTTGAAAGGTATTATTCCCAATGCGGGTGATACTGGCCATCATGTGATAGAGGCTACTGCGCACAGTATGCCCGCGTTTAAACGCCGAACGGCTCAGATTGACTGGCACAAGACGCGCCAAAACATCTTCTGCCGCTGCCCCCTCTAAGCGCACGATTGTCCAGGCGTCGGATTGATCCACAACAGCAGCAATTTTGGACAATTTCAAGCCTAGCGCAGGTCCGAGAACCATCCATTGCCCTTGAGAAAACCAAATGGCTCTGCCGCCCTCTTTGCCCGATGAACGGTTGACCGCTGGCAAGCCAAAACCATGGGTTTTCTGAAGTAGATCGGAAACCGCCTTATGCTGGTCTTTGTAGGGCGCAATGACAGTGACGTTGTCTTCGACAACTTCGGTCAGGGTCAGCCCAACAAACTCAAGCGGCAACAAGTCGGCACAGGCGGTTTTTGCAATCAATTCAGCCACGCGCAAGGTCTCCCGTCGGATCAAACAGGACTGGATCATGCACTTCGCACAGCGTTTCAACCCCTTGAACAGTGTCCACCATCCGCACCTTTTCACCGTGACGGTTGTGTCCGTTTTTCAAAAAAGCCAGTCCCAGAAAGTGGCCATATGTCGGTGAAAACCCAACGGAGGTCACATGACCTTGGTCGGTGGCGCTCTCGGGATTGTCGGTCGGATTAAACAGATGGGCACCAGCCGTTAACTGTTTGATTGCGCCCATAGATTTCAAGCCTACCAATTGTTCACGATCGGCTCCGGACAAGCCCGGTCGCAGCGCCGCCGCCTTGCCGATAAAGTCTTTTCGATTGCTCATCATCCGCTCCATCCCAAGATCGGTCGCAGTGGTGCGGCCCTCAATTTCAGCATGGGTTAAAAAGCCCTTCTCAAGACGCAGCACATCCAGTGCCTCAAGCCCATAAACCCCGCCTCCCATGGTTTCGGCCCGCGCCACCAAACTGCGGAACAGACTGTCGCCATAACGCGCGGGCACCGCAATTTCATAGGCGTGTTCACCACTAAAAGATATCCGAAACAATCGCCCGTCTACCCCCTGAATGCTCACATCCCCACAGGACATGAACGGCCAGCTCTGGTTGCTAATGCGTTGATCTAGCACCCCGTTCAACAACATCCGCGATTTTGGTCCCGCAATGGCAAATTGCGCCCAGTTTTCGGTCACGGACATGATGTGCACATCCATCTGAGGGCATAGACATTGACGCACGAATTCAAGATGCCGCATCACCTCACCCGCCGCCGCCGTCGAGGTCGTCATGACGTAATGGTGCGGGGCCAAACACGCCGTAGTTCCGTCATCCATCACCACACCATCTTCGCGCAACATCAGCCCATACCGCACCCGTCCCGGTTTCAGCGTGCTGAACATATTGGTATAGACAAAATCCAGAAATGCAGGCGCATCCGGTCCCTGAATATCAATTTTACCCAAAGTCGACACATCGCTGACCCCAACCACGTTGCGCACATAACCAACCTCGCGGTCGCAAGATTGCCGCCACGTCACCTCACCCGGGATCGGAAAATAACTCGGGCGATACCAAAGACCGGCCTCAATCATCGGCGCGCCACGCTCAAGGCTGGCTTTATGTGAAGTAATCAGCCGGCGCGGAGCAAAGCCCATACCCTGCGCCCCCGCTCCCATTGCAGCAATCGATACCGGCACATAGGGTGGGCGGAATGTGGTAACGCCTGTTTCGGGGATGCCGCGGCCAGTGACATCTGCCAGCAAGGCCAGCGCTTGCACATTGGAATTTTTCCCCTGATCTGGTGCCATCCCTTGCGTCGTATAGCGTTTCATATGCTCGACCGAAGAATAGCTTTCTGCTGCCGATTGCTTGATGTCCTTAACCGTGACATCGTTTTGCAAATCGACCCAAGCGCGGCCCTCTCCGGGCACCGCCCAGAGCGCCGAGATAGAATAAGCCTGATCCTCTGCTTTAGGAGTAGATGTTTTTTTAATCTTAATTTTTAATGCTGAAAGAGCCGCGTTTGCCGCCGAATGACCCTCTCGCAGACAGTGGTGTGTCGAAAACACACCATTGCAGGCTCCGGCAGCAACAAGGTTTGGTATAGTCTTTGCCACAGGGATAAAGCTGGCAATCTCTGGGTCCCATTTTGGACGGCCGTTCATATGGCAGGTCAGGTGAACCGTCGGGTTCCACCCGCCGGATACTGCCAGACAGTCGGCCTCAATCGTGTGTGTCGTTCCATCCGCCCGTTGCAGTTGCACCGACTTTAATCCATGGCGCCCGCTGCTGCCACAGAGCATAGACCCGGCATAGATCGGAAAATCGCCGTTTGCCTCCGCCTCGGGTCGGCTGTCAACCAGTGCCGCCACTTCGATACCGGCGGCCACTAGATCATGGGCCGTCCGATGGGTGTCATCATTGTTGCCAAACACCACAACTTTTTGACCTGGCGCAACCCCCCACCGGTTAACATAGGTGCGGACCGCCCCCGCAGACATAATTCCCGGTCGATCATTATCCGCAAAGGCGATACTGCGCTCCAGCGCGCCCGCTGCCAAAATCGTCCGTTTGGCAACGATACGCCAGAAACATTCGACCGGCAGATCCTCTGTGGTGTCCTGACCGCCCCGTGGCAACCGCTCCAGCGCGCCATAGGTGCCTTGATCATAAGCCCCGGTCACCGTGGTTCGAGACATCAGTCGGACATTCGGCAATGCTGTAAGCTCTGCCACGCACTCTGCCGCCCAATCAGCCCCCGTTTGATCAGCAACCATCAGCGTTTCACCGTTCAGACGCCCGCCCATGATGCTGTCTTCATCGGCAAGGATCACATCCGCCCCGGCCCGTCCTGCCGTCAGGGCTGCCATTAAACCCGTCGGTCCTGCGCCGATGATCAAAATATCGCAAAACGCAAAGGCTTTTTCATACAGATCCCCGTTTGATTGACCGGACAAAGCCCCCAGACCCGCTGCGCGACGGATCACTGGTTCATATATTTTTGACCAGAACGACTGCGGCCACATAAACGTCTTGTAATAAAAGCCTGCCCCCAGAAATGGGGACAGCAGATCATTGACCGCCAACACATCGTATCGCAGCGATGGCCAGCTATTTTGACTGCGCGCGACCATGCCAGGAAAAATCTCCTGCATCGTGGCGCGAATATTGGGGTCAGTCTGCGCGCCTTCCCCAATGGTCACCAACGCGTTTGGCTCGGCGCTGCCAGTGGTAAAAACCCCGCGCGGTCTATGGTATTTGAACGAGCGCCCCAGCAATTTAACACCATTGGCCAGAAGCGCTGAAGCCAGCGTATCCCCGGCAAAACCCTGATAGCTTTTACCGTCGAATGTAAATGTGACCGGTGTCTCACGATCAATCATACCGCCGGTTTCAAGCCTCATATCGTTGATTCCTTGACCTTTGTGGCCAGCTCTGTGGCCAAAATCTCATGGGGGGCGGTATTGCGCGTTACCACAATCCAAGCCGAGCATCCCGCCTCGTGAAACCACAGGTCACGGGTTTCGCCAGCCGGGTTATCCCGCATGTGTAAGTAATCATCCCAAGCCTTTTCACCGCCATCGGTTCCGGGTCGGTTAAGCGCCAGCGCATCACCTTTATAATAAAATTCCCGCCTGTCGCGCTCTCCACAGATGGGACACGTAATGCGCATGGTCGTTCTCTCCCCGTCGTCTAATGCAAGTTATGCTGGCTGCCAGTGGCCTCTTCATCCATCAATCCGCGTCCCGACCGAAACCGGTCTAACCGGAATTTCGACGCGGTTGCGTGATGTTGATCCGTGGCCAACAAATGGGCAAACCCATAGCCCGAAGCGGGCACTGCCTTAAATCCGCCATAGCACCAGCCGCAGTTTAAATACAGACCGTCGATCAACGTTCTATCGATAATCGGGCTGCCGTCGGGGGTCATATCCATAATCCCGCCCCAGCTGCGCAACACTTTTGCCTTGCCGATCATCGGCATCAGCGTCATCGCGGCCTCCATCACATGTTCTTTCATCGGCAAATTACCCCGCGAGGCGTAAGACGCATAAAAATCCAGATTGCCGCCGAATACCAAGCCCCCCTTATCGGACTGGCTGATATAAAAATGCCCCATGCCAAAACTAATCACATGATCAATGCACGGTTTGAGTCCCTCAGTAACAAAGGCCTGTAAAACATGGCTTTCAATCGGCAGGCGCATCCCCGCCATCGCCGCCACCTGACTAGACCGCCCCGCCACGACAACCGCAATTTTGGGTGCTCGAATAACCCCTCTTGTGGTTTGAACACCAGTCACTTTGCCATTTTTCATATCAATACCGGTAACTTCACAATTTTGCACCAGATCAACACCGCGTTCGTCGGCAGCGCGCGCATAGCCCCATGCCACGGCATCGTGACGGGCGGTTCCAGCACGGCGTTGTAACAAACCTCCATAAATCGGGAACCGGGCACTGTCGAAATTAAGGTAGGGCACCATCCGGCGCACATCATCACGGGTCAGCAATTCTGCTTCATCCCCACGATTAATCATCGCATTACCGCGGCGCACAGCCCCATCCCGCTGCGCATCCGAGTGGTTCAATACGATCTGGCCGCGCGGGGAGTGCATCACGTTGTAATTGAGTTCTTGCGACAGCCCTTCCCACAGTTTAAGCGAGTGGCTATAGAATTCCGAGTTGCCCGGCATCATGTAATTGGATCGCACCAATGTGGTATTGCGGCCAATATTACCACTGCCAAGATGGCCCTTTTCCAACACTGCAACGTTGGTTATACCGTGTTCTTTGGCAAGATAGTAAGCTGTGGCAAGCCCGTGTCCGCCACCGCCTATAATCAAGACATCGTAATCTTTCTTTGGGGCAGCGTCACGCCACTGCGGCTTCCAACCGCGGTTTCCGGTCAAACCTTCCTTAATAACACGCCAGCCGGAAAACCCCATAAGCTGCTCCTAATTGACGACCAATACCACGTTTGGCTCAAACCGAAACTGACCAAGAGGCTGCACCGCTCTTGGTCAGCCGGCCCATTTATATCTTTTCTATAGTTGCAAGAATAATGCCTTTATTCACAAAAGACCAGCACCAACGATGCATTTCAGCGCCGGCAGCGATTGTGTTTACATACCTTTCGCGCGATAACTTGCCGCCACGCGTTCAATAGCCAGCAAGAAGGCTGCCGTTCGCAGATCAGGAACGTCTTTGCGGGTATGCCAAACCTCGCGGAATGACTGATACGCCACCCGCATCGTGTCATCTAAGCCCGAGCGCACCAATTCCAGTTCGTCAGCGCCCCGCAGATATTTTTCCTTAAAGCTGGAACTCATCGACCACTTGTCTCCCGAATAGCGATCTAGTCGCTCTAATTCGTCGACCAGCAGTTGGTGGCGAGCCTCTTCCTGGCGTCGCTGCATGCGGCCAAAACGGATATGGCTTAGGTTTTTCACCCATTCAAAGTAAGAGACCGTAACACCCCCGGCGTTGGCATACATGTCAGGAATGATAACCACGCCTTTCTCACATAAAATATCATTGGCTCCAGCGGTGACCGGACCATTTGCCGCCTCAATCAACAGTCGCGCCTTAATGCGGTCTGCATTCTCTAAATTAATCACTCCCTCCAAGGCGGCAGGGATCAAAATATCGCAAGGCTCTTCCAGCGCCAGCGCCCCATCCGCCACATAAGTCGCTCCGGGAAAGCCTTTGACGCCCCCATGCTCAGCAATCCAATGGTGAACGGCTTCTACATCCAAACCTTTGGGATCCAGCAAAGCCCCGTCCCACTCGATAATACCGATAATTAATGAACCATCTTCAGCGGCAAGAAATTTGGCAGCGTGATAGCCCACATTTCCCAATCCCTGAACAATGATACGTTTACCATCGAGATTGCCGTCTAAATTTGCCTTAGCAACGTCTTCGGGATGACGGAAAAATTCCCGCAAGGCGTATTGCACGCCCCGCCCCGTCGCCTCAACCCGGCCGGCTATACCCCCGGCATTCAGCGGCTTGCCGGTCACACAGGCGCGCGAATTGATATCAGTGGTATTCATCCGCGCGTATTGATCGGCCATCCAGGCCATTTCGCGTTCGCCCGTGCCCATATCCGGAGCCGGCACATTTTGCGAAGGGTTGATCAGATCACGCTTAATCAACTCATAGGCAAAGCGCCGGGTGATCAATTCAAGTTCATGTTCGTCATATTCACGAGGATCGATCCGCAGCCCCCCCTTGGAACCGCCAAACGGGGCTTCTACCAACGCACACTTATAGGTCATCAGAGCGGCAAGAGCCTCGACCTCATCTTGGTCTACGCCCATTGAGTAGCGGATCCCACCCTTTACCGGTTCGGTATGTTCCGAATGCACCGATCTATATCCAACAAATGTCTGAATACGGCCGCGCAACCGGACCCCAAAACGGACCGTATACGTGGCGTTACAAACCCGTATTTTCTCTTCAAGCCCCGGTGACAAATCCAGCAGGGCCACCGCCCGGTTAAACATAAGGTCAACACTTTCACGGAAACTTGGTTCTTTGAAATTTTTCATCGGATATCCTTTGCCTGCACCGGAACTAATTAAGGGGCCTATTATTCGGCCCATTACAATTAAGAAATCTTTTAATAATATGACCCTACACAGTTTTTGCTTAATTTATAGTCATTTTTTGAAAATCACATTTAGAATTGCGGGCACAGACCACAAAAACTCTATCAAAAAACCTGCCAAACAACAGTTGTATCTCGATCCGCGCAATGTCGCGACAAAATCACGCCTGCGTTTCTATTTCATAGCGAATCACCCATCTGTGGAAGAGAGCCACTCACTCCTGCGCGCGCTCAGCCAGTTTTGCCGCAATGATATCAGACATCATTTTCGTACTGGACCCCGGGGTCACCCCACCAACCCCGACGCGCCGTCCAAACCGCCACCAAAGACCCGGGCTCCAAGCGCGGGGCTGTGCGGATTTTACCTTGAAGATAAATCCGTTCGAGGGTTTGAACGCCAACATACCGCGGTCAATCGATATAATTTGATCTACATAGGCGATCACCTCACCGGTACTGTCGCGCAACTCGGTGTCTGTCAGTTCGATAACCCGTTGGGTCGCGTACCACATTTTTTGTCCAAGCCAGAGCACAGTGGCACCCATGAGAACCAAAAAAGCCTGCAAGCCCACATGCGCGGGTGGCTTGATTAAGGCGATATAGATCAACAGCAGGCCCAGC
>Ga0206128_1004109_pt1 | contig 11550 bp, 8 predicted proteins | sample Helgoland_Spring_7_FD_148601 | JGI IMG/M metagenome (GOLD analysis project Ga0206128, IMG submission 148601) | Pelagic subsurface seawater microbial communities from Kabeltonne, Helgoland, North Sea - Helgoland_Spring_Bloom_20160426_1 | ecosystem: Environmental > Aquatic > Marine > Epipelagic ...
TTGATGGCGTAGATAATAGTGTAAGTGATGATGAAATTTTATCGATACTCGCTAAAATGATAAAGCAGCGTAAAGATAGTGCCGCAGCTTATGATAATGCAGGTAGAACTGAATTGGCTGCGCAAGAGAAGTCAGAGATTGAAATTATTACTGATTTTCTGCCAAAGCAACTAAGTGATAATGAAATCGAAGATGCTGTAAAGAAAGTTATTAATGACTCAGGGGCATCTGGAATTAGAGATATGGGTAAAGTTATGGGACTTCTTAAAAGTACTTATGCAGGCCAAATGGATTTTGGTAAAGCAGGTGGGGTCGTAAAAACTTTATTAGGATAAATTTCAACATTAAAATGAATTAAATAAAAAGGCCAAAGCTTTTGCTTTGGCCTTTTTTAATAATAAGATTTTTTATCTCAATGAGTGCTTCTATCCCAATCTGACTGTTTTGGAAGCGTTTCAAAAGTATGTTCTGGCGGTGGATTTGGTAATGTCCATTCCAATGTATCCGCATGTTTACCCCAGTATGCAGGTTCTGTAACTTTTTTGCCCCACAATAGTGAGTAAAAAATTACTACTATAAAGAACACAAACGATGCAAATGATAAGAACGCGCCGTAAGAACTAACTTCATTCCAGTATGCAAACTGTTCGGGGTAATCAATATATCTTCTAGGCATTCCCTGACGTCCTAGGAAGTGCTGAGGGAAGAATGTTACATTTGCACCAATAAACATCATCCAGAAGTGCAGTTTACCTGCCCATTCAGGGTATGCACGGCCTGACATTTTTGTGAACCAATAGTAAATACCAGCAAAGATACAAAACACTGCACCTAGAGACATAACGTAGTGGAAGTGAGCTACTACGTAATATGTATCATGATAAGCGCGGTCTACACCTGCCTGTGAAAGTACAATCCCTGTAACGCCGCCTACAGTAAATAAGAATAAGAAACCAAAAGCCCAAAGCATTGGTGTTTTCATTTCTATTGAACCACCCCACATTGTGGCAATCCAGGAGAAGATCTTTATGCCTGTGGGTACAGCAATAACCATTGTTGCCAACATGAAATATGATTGTTGGGTTAATGACATACCGACTGTATACATGTGGTGGGCCCAAACTACGAAGCCCAATGCTCCGATCGCCACCATTGCGTAAACCATTGGCAGGTAACCAAATATAGGCTTGCGAGAGAAAGTTGAAATTACGTGTGATACAATTCCAAAGCCCGGCACAATGATCATGTAAACTTCAGGGTGCCCAAAGAACCATAACAAATGCTGGTATAAAATAGGATCACCACCACCTGCAGGATCAAAGAACGTAGTACCAAAGTTTCTATCAGTAAGTAACATAGTAATAGCGCCAGCTAATACAGGTAAAGATAGCAAGATTAAAAAGGCTGTCACAAAGATTGACCATGCAAACAAGGGCACTTTATGAAGTGTCATTCCTGGTGCACGCATGTTCAGGAATGTTGTGATCATGTTAATTGCACCTAAAATGGATGATGCGCCGGATACGTGGACCGCAAATATGGCAAAATCCATAGACATTCCACCTTCACGAGTTGATAAAGGTGCGTATAAAACCCAACCAACTCCAGAACCCGCCTGATCGTTCCCACCTGGTGTGATTATTGATAAAACAGCTAAAGTAGATCCAGTAAAATACATCCAAAATGATAAGTTGTTTAGACGAGGGAAGGCCATATCAGGCGCACCAATCATTAATGGCATGAAGTAGTTACCAAACCCACCAAACATGGCAGGAATAACAACAAAGAACATCATTAAAATACCGTGGCCGGTTATCAAAACATTCCATAAGTGGCCATTTGGTGTACATTCACCTGCCGCCAAAGCTGCCGCGTTTGCAACTTTATCTAAGTTTTCCATACACATGTATTGTACGCCTGGCTCCATAAGCTCTAAGCGCATATAAATTGTGAATGAAACAGAGACAAAACCTAATAGTCCTGCTGTGAAAAGGTAAAGGATACCAATATCCTTGTGATTAGTTGACATAAACCATCTGGTAAAAAACCCTGGTCGGGCGTGGTCATGCGCTGCTGCATCTGCCATGTGTATTCTCCTGACACGTCATTTTTAAAGCGAATCTCATTAGAAAAGCTTTTTATGACTTGTTACCTAGCGGTTTTGTTATTTGGGAACAACTGTTTCAAATCCATAAATGACTAAAAGAGACCCCGTGTCGCAGGTTTGGTTAAATGTAATTTTTAGTATTTGGATGTAATGTTAATCTCTGAGCTAAGACTTATTTTGATCATTCTTTGCCAAAAACGTTCTTGAAGGTTTTTGAAAGTGCATTATCCAAGTCATCCATAGAAGCTTCCAGCCCGAGATCGTATAAAGATGTTACCCCATGTTGTTGAATCCCGCAGGGGATTATACCTTTATAATGTTCCAAGTTTGGATTAACATTAATGGCAATACCATGAAAGCTGACCCATTTTCGCAATCGAACACCCACAGCAGCAATCTTGTCCTCCAAGAAGTCACCAGATGACGAGAGTGGCTTGTCTTTTCTTACAACCCATACTCCGACACGATCTTTTCGACGCTCACCTTTGATATCAAATTCAGCAAGGGTTTGTATTATCCACTCCTCAAGTGAGTAAACATACTTTCTCACATCCTTGCCACGCTTGTTCAAATCCAACATTACATACGCAATGCGTTGCCCTGGGCCATGATAAGTGTATTGCCCACCACGTTGAGAGGTGTAAACTGGGAATAAATCTGGATCAACTAAGTCGGAAGAATTTGCGCTTGTTCCCGCAGTATATAATTCTGGATGCTGGAGAAGCCATACATGTTCAGTCTCATTACCAGCTATTAATCCAGAAACAATTTGCTCCATGTGTTTTAATGCATCAGGGTAATTTATAAATTTCTCAGTTTTTATCCAGTTCACCATAATTTCTTTATGCGTGTTTGAGGTCTTTAGGTCTATAGTCTTAGATTAAAAAATTAATAAAATGCATAATGATACTTCACAATTATAAAACCACTATATATAGGCAAGGTACCTTAATGTGCGGCCGTGGCGGAATGGTAGACGCGCAGCGTTGAGGTCGCTGTGGGGTAAGACCCGTGGAAGTTCGAGTCTTCTCGGCCGCACCAATACTTTAAGTTAACACATTGTAATTCCTTCGAGTTTAACCATCGAGGGGTATTATCGTGTCACACATTCAGCACCATTGTTGCATAAAATATCATTTCAAAATAAAATTTACATTAAATGAAAAATTTTGTTTCAATGTAATCATTTGGATATGAGGAGAGTTTTGATTAAGTCTAAGTCATGTGTAGTTTCAGTGTGTTTGTTATCATCAATGATTCATTCCACAATGGTAAATGCTAACGAAATCAAAAACCAAAATTTAAGTAATCCATCTGGCACTACAATTCATTCAAATTGGCATACTGTCTTATTGAATTCTGGAGGGCCATATACGATAAATAATGCAGGAACCATAACCGTCACTCAATCAAGTGGAATTAATGCGCAAGTTGAGACAGACGTTACAAATACCGGTACAGTTGAAGTTTTATATAATTCATCAAATAGCGGAAGAGGGATACAGGCATATCAGGCGACAGGCACAAGTTCTTTTACTAATAGTGGTATAGTGAAAGTTACTGGTAGTGGTTGGTATAATGCCGCCATAATGGCCAATGACTCAAATCTATCAACTATAGAAAATAAAGGATCACTAGTTTCAACTGCTTATAATAGGTCCAATGGTATATCTGTGTATAATGGAGCATCAGTTGATAAAATTATAAACTCTGGGGATATTACAAGCACAGCAGTAACCAATGCGAGAGGCATATCTATATTTACTGGATCATCAGTTAATGAAATTCAAAATACTGGCACTATTTCAAGTACTGGAACTGATAATACTGCAGATATTTTGGTAGAGACAAATAGTAGTTTGGGAGCTCTTTCCAATAGCCAGTCAAACCTTACCTACAGAGGTAAATTACCAAATAGCTATAATGTTATAATTAACAGCTTAAACAATTTTGGGAAGATACATTTCACCAATCCCACTGGTAGTTTGACATTTGGTGTAGACCCAAGTTCAAGTAATGTATCAGGTATATTTGAGGGTGTTTTATCTGGAATATCTGAACTTCAGATTGATAATACACAAGGGCAATATAGCCAAAACTCAACTTTATATGGGTATCTGTTAACAAGTGATGATGGAAATTCATGGAACCTGCAACTCAAACCCTTTCATGAGGATACAAATTGTTCCTTGGTCTCAACAATCAATGGGTGCACGAAAAGTAATAAAGATATTGCAACAAATGTAAAAACTGGAATGAATAATTTATCTAATGTCACAGATGCAAATTTTGCGCATTTTGCGACCTATGATTGTGACAATTTTGGCAAAAATGGAAACTGTTTGAGCATTGGAGGGAGAATATCAAGCATAGAAAACCCAGACACAGAAACCAAAAGCCTTGTTTTCGTGTATGGTAAGAAGCTTTCAAGTAATTTCAGAGTTGCTTCATTTCTTCATAACAACAGGTCACAAAAAACAAATTCGAATTTTAGCTTGAGTGATAAGACGCCATTATTAGGAGCTTTATTGGTTTGGAATAAAAACCCCAATGGAAGTGGATTACGTCTAAAATTAGGCAATTCTTACCAAAAGAAAAATTTACTGTCGACCAGACAGCAAGTTGGTGTCTCTGAAAGTGCAATTGGTGAAACTATTTTGAGAGCCGAAAGTATTTTTGGTGAGGTAAGATATAATAAAAGAATATCAGAAAGCTTCAAACTTTCGCCATTTATAGCTATGAGAACTTCAAATAAAACACAGCAAGGGTATACTGAGACATCAGTGAATAATCCGCTAACTTATAATACAATAAATATTAAGGCCGATACGTTACTGATAGGTACTCACATTAATAAATCTTTAAGTGATACATTTGCAATAAATACTGTCTTAGGCTTGGAGTATGATACATCGTATGATGCATCATCGATAGTTCCTACTGGTATAAATGGTTTGACTACAGTGAGTCTCGAAAGTGATTATGAGGAGAAGCGACCTGTAATTGCTCTTGGCTTTGATTATGATTATGACCAAGAAAAAAAACTTATAGCCAAAATTCAGTATAATAAACTTCCATATTCAGGGATGTCTGAAACTACTTTTTATATGAATTTGCAGTTCGCATTCTAGAGGATTTAGTAACTAAAAGAAGATTAATTTTGAAAGATCCAAATTCTGAATTAGTTGACACAACGTTTGCCATTTCTATTGTCTAAATAAGAAGTAAATTTTATTAATTAATGGAGAGAATTATTTATGGTTTCAAAATATAGTGGCCGATGCAGATGCGGTAATGTTACCTATACTATCTCAGGCGAACCAGTTTGGAACATGAGTTGTCATTGCAATTGGTGCCAAACAACAAGTGGCAGTGCATTTAGAACTTTTGTTTTATTTAAGGAAACAGATTTAGAAATATCGGGTGATAGCTTGTCTTCATATGAAGACACAACGACAGATCACGGTAGACCCATGATCAATCAATTTTGCAGAAATTGTGGGACACAAATTGGCATTAACGTACCAAATATGAATACTCGTCATATATCCATTGGAACCCTTGATCAGAGAAGAGATATTGAAATTAAGGACAATATCTGGTGGCAGGAAGCATTAAAATTTGTTTCATTTCCCATTAATTCAGATGTTTACAAGACAGGGTACTGGAATGGAACTGGCGAAAAAATAATAAAATAATTATGGAAATGGATGAAATTATCTTCGCTTTGAAAGAGATCGTTAGGGAGCTTAATCCAGATGTCCTATTCGTCCCAAAGTATGGAGGAGAACTTATTGAACTCATTCCAAATAATGAAAAATCAAGGATTGGAGGCATATTTACCTATTCTGAGCATGTCACTCTTGAATTTTCTCAGGGTTTTAGGATGGATTTAGGGCCTGGGTTTTTGGAGGGAAATGGAAAATATCGAAGGCATATCAAATTTAGAACTTTGGATGAGGTAAAAACTAAATATGCAGCTAAATATCTCCAAAATGCTATTTCCCAATCTGTTATTGAATGAGATATTTATTTCTGCCTTATTTATGAAAATAAACCATCTGTAATGTTTGAACGATAGTTTTGAAATCTATTCTGGTCCAATCCAAACCAATCAGACAATATTTTATCATAAACAACTCGGTAGTCAGTTGTAAATTTTACATCACCATCTGTTAGGTTTCCCAAGTCAGGATGAATTCCCCATAATCCCCCCTCAAGTGATCCACTCATTAAAAAATGCGGTGCTGCAGTGCCGTGATCCGTTCCACCAGATTCATTTTCTTTTGCTCGCCTACCAAACTCGGAGTATGTCATAATCAAAGTATTGTCCCAATGTCCACTTTGTATCAACGCGCGGCGTAAGCCACTTAAGCCCTTACTTAAATCTTGAAGTAGCCTCCTGTGGCGCCAAGTCTGGTTCTCGTGAGTATCAAAACTACCAATTTTCAGTTTAAGGACAGGGGCTGAGATACCCGCATCTATCAAATAAGCAGCCATGCTAGCCTGCTTTCCAAAATCACCGGCATTTATATTTAAATTTTTATTACGTAATCTTGATATTTTAGAGGATATACTTTGCATTGATGAATTTAATGCGTGTGCTCTATCAAGAACAAAAGAAAGTGCTGGGTTAGATGATAATGTTTGATTTGGAATTACTAATTTTTTTTGCAATGTAGAAAATTGACCTAGTGAGGTCATCGATAGCCAAACACCTGAAGGCGAAGCAAAAATACCCATTCCCCCATCAAGACTAATGCCGTGTGCATCTAATTGGTCGCTGCCTGTCATTTGTTCTATATCTTCGGTGAGCCAGCCATTTTTCCCCGATTTAGTTCCATCACCACCTGTCTCCCATAGTGCGATAGACTTAAAATGTGATCTATTTTGGCCAGGATAGCCAAGGCCTTGCATAATTGCTAAATCACCAGCCTGCAGAGCGCCATCCAAGCTTCTCATGGCACTATTTAACACAAGCCCATTTCCAAGATTAAATGCTTTTGACCTATCTATTTTTATTCTTGGCCTAAGTTCTCCATATCTTTCGTCCTTGATCGGTATCACCGTATTCAGGCCATCATTCGCACCAGACAATTCAACGAGTATTAATCGCTTGCCGCTTTTTATGCTTGCTGCAGAGATAGATATGGGCGCCAAAGGAATAGCAATTCCTGCAGCTAGAAAATTTATGAGATCTCGTCTATTCATTTCATTTCCTTTTTATTTTAAGTTAAATACTGGGTCAGAAAAAATCTCTTCCAGTGCTTGAGACTCCACTGAAACAGAAACTGGAGCTTGGGCTAAAAATAATTCTGCAGGTTTTTTGCTATTATTACCTCCAATATAATTAATCCAATTAACTTCAACCGTGTTTTTGCCATGCATTTTAAGTGTTTTAACACTTTGCAAGTCAGACATCATCTGCATCATTTCGTTGCTATTATTTTTTGACTTAATTACCTTGATTGGAAGATTTTTTGCTATTTTTGCATATTTACTTTTTGGTAGTTTTAACTCGATTTGTTTAAACACAGGTTTCCAGCCATCAAACTTATTTACCCCATTTCTATTTTTCCAATTACGACCCTTCTTCATTTCATCGAGCATTTTAGGGATGCCCATGATTAATTCTGCAACAAACTGTTTATCTTCCTCAGAAAGGTCATACCAATGCCTACTTTCGTTGTGATCTGTAGCTCCAGATATTAGGTAATTTACAGATCTATTTTTTGATTTATTGTCTCTGAATGCGGACCTAGGCAATGGTCCCCCTATGCAATTTGGAAAACAGTTTCGCTCTTCCATTCGCATAAATATTCTTTCGCCCCTGTTATCCCTGTTGCGAACTATACTTATTCTGATGGCATCTAATTCTATGTTTTTAAATTGGGGCTTTGATAACGATATGTTAAAATTTGCCCATCTATTATTTTTTTCTTTTAGATCATTAGCCCAATCAAAAGTAATGCGCTCAAAACTTAATCCATTGTAATTATGTGGCTTTGATTTTTTTGTATTTGGCCGCCCATCCAAGTTTTTGAATGTTTTTAACTTTAAAAATCCACCACAATACAATGCACCTGGGTTCTGATTTGCATTTGAGCAGTTTGTCGACTGGTAGCCATCTGAGGCCAAGAATTTTTTGCCCGGTATTGTGACCCAATCAATAAATAAATTCCGATCTCCAGTCCCGCCCGGTCCAGCACGATCGTTTAAGAAGAATAGTTTAAAAAACTCTGGGTTTAGCTCACCGGGCACTTCGAAGTGTTGAATTTGCCAATTTTTATTTTGATTATTATTTTCTCCAAAAAGTGATGTATCAATTCCCCCTTTTGCTTTGGTTCTGTCACTTCTCCAGATAAGTTTATTATTTTTGTCGATTGCCTGCAAAATGTATTCTGGTGGGCCTTCAAAATTTTCTGCGGCATATCTCAAATATATATTATTTATTTGATTTTGATTTGAAACTGCATCCATATCCATCTCTGAATTAGAAAACATGTTCATCATCATATTATTGGACAGATTTATATTTTCGGATAGTGGTGGGTTTGCTAGGCCCGATAACATTCCCCTTCGCATCAAAAGGCGAGATGGTACTATCCAATCTCCCGCTCCAGGCCATCCCGCGACATTTGGGGGTTCAAAAATGTTTTGGCCCAAAGTTGATAATTCATTCGGGATAGAGGGCCAAGTGTCTGGCAGTCTACCCGTAGATCTTATAGTCCCAATGATGAAATCCACCGGAGATTTAACTATTGTGGCACGATTTTGGGATGCCCAGAATGATTTTGAACTCAGAGTTGATCTAAAAAGCGTTTTTATATCATAGTCGCTACTTTTAAATGACGCTGCAATTTCTTTTATTTCTTCATCATTAAAATTAAAATCAGATATGTAATTTTTCCAGAATTTTCTAGCTATAAATTCAGAAGTTTCAGATTGATTTAGCAGAATATCTACTACGTCATCACCATCGAAATGACCTTTCCTGTCAAATATTATTTTCCAGCCGTTGTCATGGTCCCAATGGTTAAATCTAAATTCATCCTGACGAAGTCCATTAGAGCTATAGCCAGTAAATGCCCTGGCAACTTCTTTAACGGTTTTTTCTGAATAATTACCTTCGCCAATAATAAATAACTCCAATAGTTCACGTGCAAAGTTCTCGTTTGGATTTTTCTTTCTACTCTGTTTATTGTCAAGATATTCAAGCATAGCGGCATCTTTAATAATTGCTTTTGCCAGTGTCCTGAAATTTGTGTGGCCAAGTTGTCTAAAGGTCCAATGTTGTTTTGCTATTAAATGAACGTTTTCGTTTACGCCTGAATAAGATGAAACAAAATGATTATGCCAGAACATTATGAGTTTTTCAGCGGCAGGGCTTTGTGATGTTAACATTTCGCTGACCCACCACAATCTCAACTCTTCCATTTCTTTGTCGCGGGCTACTCTAAACTTTTGTTGATCATTTTCATCAAGATCTCCCTGTATCCAGTAATTTGGATACGGTTTGTTAAAGAATAGGGGAGTTTCTGTCTCTGGATTTCTGTTGTCGATATTTGCAACAATCCTACTTATTGCTTGGCTTCGAGTTAATCCAATTAATCTCGAGATTTCAGATGGGTGTGCTCCAATTCCTGTTCTGGATATTAAATGTCTCGCATCCTCAAAGGTCATCTTCTTTTGAAGCCAAGGAGTATTCTTATCCCTCTTCTCAGAAACTGTATTTAGTAGATTAATTTCATTGTCATAATTTTCAAAATTTAATGTATTTTTTATAAAGCTATCCCTATGTCGATTAATCGATGTCTTTAGAATTAAATCTTTATGGGTAAAGTCCTTTGGCATTTCTGATAATATATCGTCAAATTCATTTTGACTGAGTTTTCCATCGAACTCATTTTTACTTAGACGATAGAAATTTTCTAGGGCAGTCTTTGTTTTCTTCCCATAAATGCCATCTTCAGGACCCGCGTTAAAATTCAGTTCATTTAACATAATTTGAATTTTGGTAGTGAGAGTGTTCGCATGAAGGTACGTATTTGATGAAGCTATCATCAGAATTACAAAGCTTAATATCTTAATTTGGCCCACCATAATGATTAAATTAGTATCATAATAACATTAAATTTACAATAAAATACATATTGACTGAAGAATTATTAAATTGAATTAAAAAAAATCGATTAACTGAACTGACGTAGCGTAAAATATTAATAACAACCAAAAATAAATAAATTTTACGTTGCAATAAATTACATTATGGTTCAGCATCAATTATGCTCGCATATCTTATTGTTTGAAATGCAAATCGGAGAAGACATTGACTGCAAGAAATAACGACAAAGACTTCGTTGTCTTTGATCACGTCCAAAAAAGCTATGACGGCGAAGTTTTGGTAGTTAAAGATTTAAACTTAAATATTGCAAAAGGGGAGTTTTTAACTCTCCTAGGCCCATCTGGATCGGGTAAAACTACTTGTCTAATGATGTTGGCTGGTTTTGAAACAGCTACAAATGGTGACATTAGATTAGATGGCAATCCAATCAATAATATTCCACCTCACAAGCGAGGCATTGGAATGGTATTCCAAAACTATGCATTATTCCCGCACATGACAGTTGGTGAAAACTTATCTTTTCCGCTTGAAGTGAGGAAAATGGGTAAATCTGAGCGTGAGGAAAAAGTTAAACATGCATTAGATATGGTACAGATGGGTGATTTTGCAGGAAGACGCCCGGCGCAATTATCAGGAGGCCAGCAACAGCGAATTGCACTTGCACGTGCGCTGGTATTTAACCCCCAACTTGTTTTGATGGATGAACCATTAGGCGCATTAGACAAGCAACTTCGAGAGCACATGCAATATGAAATCAAACATCTGCATGAAAATTTAGGTATTACAGTTGTTTATGTTACACATGATCAGTCAGAGGCGTTAACCATGTCTGATAGGGTTGCCGTTTTTGAAGATGGAAGAATTCAACAACTTTCAAGTCCTGATGCATTATACGAACGTCCTGAGAATTCATTTGTCGCTCAATTTATTGGTGAAAATAACAAACTTATTGGTCAAGTGGACTCAATCAAGGGTAAGGCTGCATCTGTTAAGCTAGACAATGGAAAAAAAGTTGAGAGCCTTGCAGTTAATTGTGGTAAAGTTGGAAGTAGAACAACTTTATCCATTCGACCAGAACGCGTAAGATTGGGTGGGGCTAAAACAAAAAATACTACAGACGCAGTAGTTAAAGAATTAATATATCTTGGTGATCACATTCGTTGTAGAATGGAAGTGCATGGAAATGAAGATTTTATTGTAAAAGTTCCAAATTCAGCAGGACATAAGCATTTAGTCGAAGGTGAGAAGACATCCGTCACTTGGGCTAAGGAAGATTGTAGGGCATTGGATGCATAAATGCCTTACAAGTGCGCTAAAC
>Ga0206128_1004112_pt1 | contig 11546 bp, 20 predicted proteins | sample Helgoland_Spring_7_FD_148601 | JGI IMG/M metagenome (GOLD analysis project Ga0206128, IMG submission 148601) | Pelagic subsurface seawater microbial communities from Kabeltonne, Helgoland, North Sea - Helgoland_Spring_Bloom_20160426_1 | ecosystem: Environmental > Aquatic > Marine > Epipelagic ...
ACATAATATGAGTGAGGGATTTCCCTTACTCACTACCAAAAAACTATCTCTTAAAACCATAGTTACTGAATTGAAATGGTTTTTAAAAGGTGATACTAACATTAAGTATTTACAAGATAATAATTGTAAAATATGGGATGGTGACTATAATAAATCTAAAAGAACAGATGGTGAGTTAGGTCCTATATATGGTAAACAATGGAGAGATTGGGGTGGTATTAAATCTACTAGAATAAGTCAAAATAGAGATAAAGATGGATATTTAGGTTTTGAAGAAGATCATACTTTAGGTGTTGACCAAATCAAAAACCTAATCTCAGATATTAAATCGAATCCTAATAGTAGAAGATTAATGATATCAGCTTGGAATGTAGGTGAGTTAAAATATATGACTTTACCACCTTGTCATTATGGTTTTCAATGCTATGTAAACAATGGTAAGTTATCTCTAATGTGGAATCAAAGAAGTGTAGATACATTCTTAGGTTTACCTTTTAACATAGCATCTTATGGTTTATTATTGTTATTACTATGTGATGAAACAGGATTACAACCTGGTGATTTAATAGGTAACTTGGGTGATACACATTTATATTTAAATCATATTGAACAAGCTAAAGAGCAAATAAATAGATATGAGTTTACTCTTCCAACTATTAAACTTAGCAATATAAATATTTTAGATGGAGAGTTTGATTATGAGTTAATAAACTACCAAGCACACCCTAATATTAAAGCACCTTTATCAAACTAGTTATGAATCAAAATAAGTACCTATTAATAATAGGTCATCCTGATAAAAAATCTTTTTGTTATAATGGTATATTCAAAACCATATTAAGAGAGATGAAAAAACATACACAACACTATGAGATTATTGATTTGTATGAAGATAAATTACATAGAGACAAAGACGAGTTGATTCAAAGCTATAAAGATTTAGTTACTTGGTCAACACATCTTTATTTTATATCCCCAGTTTGGTGGTTTAGATTAACACCTAAAATGGAAATATTCTTTGATGAGGTATTTACACCTGGTTTTGCTTATAAGTTTGTACCTTTATTTGGCAAGTATGCTTATCCAAAACCCTTTCTTAGTGATAAAAAAGTAAGAACTTACATAACACATGGTGCACCTAAACTACCAGTTATTACTTTATATCTTAATTCTGTTAAGTTAAGATTAGTGATGGGAGTGTACACCTTTGTATTTGGTTGGAACATTAATAGATGGAGAAAAACTAAACAATTTTGGTCTATACCTTTTGTTGATAAAAATAAAAGAAAAAAATACTTATCAATAGTAAAAAAGGATACTCTAAAAGATTTAAAATCATGAAAAAAGTAAAAAAGATTTTAAAAGCATATTGGGAACTTATGTTAAGTGGATATAAACCTACAAAAATATGACTAAAATAATCTATATGCAAGATACTGTAAATCATATGATAAAAACTGATAAAAACTTAGTTATGCAGTTAGATATGATGGGTAAACCTGAGATTAAATCTGTTGAAGGTGTTCAATACTATGTTTTTGAAGTAGAGTAAAAACAAATGCGAAAAAACTTGGAGAAGCAAAATTTTGTTCGTATATTTACGGCATAAGAGTTAAGTATAAAAAAAAAATAAAGGTTATGAAAAAAGAAGATAGAGTAAAACACCAAGAAAAAGTAATTAAGTGGTATGCTGATGGAATCATTACAGATGATGAATGTAATGAATTATTAGATCTTTATTCTGATGAAGTAATAACAGAAGAGGAAGATACCTATAACTGGGATATAGATAATCCCTCAGAATGTAATTGGGTGGATGACAACTGGGAACAACAATATGAATAAAAGACAAGCACATAAGTGCTTGGCTCCCCAAAATATTGTATGTAGATTTACAGAATATTAAAATAAATAAAATAAAGGTTATGAATTGGAGATATGATCACAGAGAATTTTTGCCCCCAAATTTAGTACAATTCAATGGTAAAACGTATATTGTTCCTGGATGGCGTAGGGTGGCGAAGGACACAAGGCTGTCGAATATACGCCACGTAAAACCGCAAATAAGCGAGGTACCTGTACCAACATCGAAATACAAAACAATATATTATCCTGAAAGTGGTAAGTACCATTGTTCATGTATGGGTTATTGGAGGTCAAAAGGAAATTGTAAGCATGTTAAAGCTTTAAAATTAGAAAATAATGGAAAATAGAGGTAGAAAAAAGGAAAGTACAGAAGTTACTAAGGTTTACACTCAAGAAATGAAAAATTCTGAGGGTGGTAAAATGATTTATAAGTTTGATTTAAATAAGTTTCCAAACGGAGCATATTCAGTAGAATATATTCCTCCAAAACAATATACACCTAAACCTGTATTTGATTTAAATCAAAGGACATATTCTAAAGCACCAACAGTTATGGTATTTAAATCATCAGATCGTTCAAATGCTAAAGTTAAAATGAAGATATTTAATAAAAATGTTGATTTTGTTAATATGGCTAAGAAATTACCAGGTGTACCTAATAATGCTGTAATATTAGAGTTAGGCGTTGGTGAAAGTTTTATTACAATGTGGAAAAAACAATACAATTTAAATTAAATTTTATATATTTATAAACAAATCTATTATGTGGTTAGTGATATTATATTTAGTACTATTATTAATAATTTTTACTATAGTACATTTTGTTGTAAAAAACAATGAAAAAAAGAAAGAAATATTAAAAGCTGAATTAGCTAAAAAATCTAAAAAACGAGGACGTAAACCAAAGAAGAAATGAGTAAATACAATTTAACTGAAATTTTTAATGAGTCTTTTGATTCATTAGCTAAAAAATTAGATAAGCAAAAAGGTATTGATAAGGATGAAGCTGCTAAAATAGCAGGTTCAATTGCAGCTAAGAAAATGAAAGGCGCAGGTTCAGGTCCTACAGCTAAACAAAAAGCTAGAGTAAAAGAAGAAGAAGTATCTGATACAGAACAAGTATTTGATATCATATATGCTGCTGGAGGAAAAGACAAAGCTCCTGATTTTATGGATGCCATTGGAGAAGAATTTGGTATCGATTTCGAATATGGTAGAGTAAATGAACAATCCAAACCTATAAATGAATTAGCACCTGATGTTAGAAATAGGATTGAAGGTTTAATTAGTCAAAGATCCAAAATGACTTTTTTATTGGATTTTATTAAGATGTATGCTGATGTAACACAGGATGATCCATTTGATTCTGAAGATATATTAGAGTATTTTAGAGAAATAATGAGAAGAAAGTTAAAAGAACAAGATATGTATGAGGATAGCTTCAATCCGGATGATATGAAGGAATCTATAAAAGAAGATGAGGAAGAGGATGAAGAGGAAGTTATTAAATATGAACCATTTGTAGAAGGTGAGACAACTTTAATAAGATCTTTATTGTATGAAGAAAGATATGATTTAGGTTATAGGTTAGAAAATCAGGAAGAATATGATTTCCTTTTAAAATTTGGTGTTGCTGCTTTTGAAACAGAATATTTAGATGGAGAAGAAGTAGGTGACTTTGTTAAAGAAAATAGATTTAATGAAAGAGAAGAATATAGTCTAGGAAACGATATGGATTCTTATAACCTTACCCCAATTAAAGAAGATTTATTCAGCAAAGATGGTGATACTGAAGACAATGTAGACAACATTGATAAAGTATCTTCCCCAAGTACTAAAGGAGTGGGTTACGACCAAGTATCTAAAGCAAACACAGCTGAGGATGATATGGAAAGTAAAGAAACACTTAACCCTAAACCAATGTACGAAGATTTGAAAAAACACTTCAAAAGGTTTATATAATAACATTTGTCTACCCAATATGCTTTGTGTATATTGGGTAATATGGAAAGTATGGAAACAGTAGTTTTGATAATAGACATAGCAACACTTATATTTGTGATTTATTGTATGGCTATGATTAGTAGTATTAAAGATAATATTAATAAAAGATAGTTATGAAAGATGAACCCATAATATGGCAATGTGAAAAATGTGGTGCCTTCAATAATATCCAAAACGAACAGTGTGGTAAATGTTATGAAATAAAAAAAGTTATAAGACATCTATGAAAATAGAAACAATCCCAGTAGATAATCAATTATATGAGATATTAAGAACGTTTCATAAATCATATTTTACTACTAAAAAAAAAGAAACCAATAAAAAACTAATAGGTTTATGGGTTAATCACTTAGAAGGTAATAGAGTAATTCAAACTGAAGGTAATTTTCACATATGTAGATTAATAGAGGAGGCTAAAATAGATGGATGAAGCTAAAACTTGTGCTTGGTGTCATAAACCAACTGATATGGTAGCGATATTCGCTCCTGATATTCCAATATTAGAGTGGATGGAGGAAAAGATTATAGACTACTGTGATAAAAATAACATTGACAGAGAAAAGTTATGGGGGTATGATAGTAATTGGAATGATCTACAAATACCTGAGTATTTAGAAGCTGAACTGTCAGTTTATGATGAACTTATTGAAACCGTATCTAGAAAAACTATATGTAGTGAATGTTTAAAAGAGGATGATAAACTTTGGAAAAAGTATTATAGTAAAGAAGAAGATTTTGATGTATTATTTGAATTTGATGTTGACGATTTAAAATAAATAAAATGAAAATAGATTTTTGTTATGTAATCAATCTAAACTCTGAAGATTGTGTAGATAGAATAGAACAAATACCATTTCATACCTTAACTAAGTATTATGTTATGGATGCCATTAATGGTTGGGATATAGTAAATAAACCTTCTAAATCTCCCTTTAAATATAAGGCTGCTGATTGGTGGAAAATTAATAGTAATGTTGATTTTTGGAATAGAGAAGTTACACCTGGAGAAATAGGTTGTTCTTTATCACATTATAAAGTTATTAAAACAGCTTATGCTGAGGGTTTTTCAGGTATTTTAATATTAGAAGAAGATTTTGTACCACAAGGTGCATTTCCAACAATAGAAATGCTTGAAAGTGTCCCTAAAGATGCTAGCATAGTTTACTTAGATAGAAACAAGGTATTATCTGATTTTAATGAGGAAAGAATAAATGAACACTTAACTAGAGCAAGTTACAGTTATAATACTCATGCTTACTTAATTACTAGAAAAGGTATGAAAGAAGTAATTAGTAGTAACTTTTTAGATAACATAATACCCTTAGATGAATATTATTCAGCCGCAAACGGTATTTCAGATAGAGCAGATGCAATAGCAAAAGTAGGCATAAAAGGATTTAAATCATATGCCTTTAATGGAGGTTTTTTTAATCAATCATCTAATACAAGGTCTAATTCATTAACAGAGTTCCCACCTGAGGTATTAAATGCAGCAAAACAACCAAATACACCATCTAATATTCAAAATGCTAATGATTTTGAAGCATGGAGTAAAAAATATATTCATCCTATGGTGAGAAATCAGGAATGGGATTTATTAACTGATGAACCTGGTCCTAATATTTATACTTTCCCATTTTTTACTAAACAATTCTGTGAAGAATTAATAGAGTTAAGTGAAAAATATAAATGGACAACTGATAGACATGAGTTTTATCCTACTACTGATAATTTATTAAAGGTATTAGGTATGGATAAAATTTATAATAAATTAATAAACACATATGTTAGACCTTTAGCAATGTGGGTTTATCGTTTAGAAGGTAAAGTTTGGGACCATTTAAGAGATGAATCTTTTATTATTAAATACCCCCATGACCAACAATCACATTTAAGTTTACATCATGATTTTTCTAATATTACTACTCTAGTTAACTTAAACCCAGGTGAGTTTAAAGGTGGTGGAACATACTTTCCTAAATATAAGTTAAATGTAAATCCTGATGAGATAGGAGTTATGACTTTACATCCAGGTAATATTACTCATAAGCATGGAGCAAGGCCAGTAACTGAAGGTATAAGATATGTAGTTGTTTCATTTATTAAAGGAGCTAGTCATACATAAGATATGAAAATATTAATATGGGCAGGGTATCAAACCCCACATTGGAATAAAAGCACTTGGGATAATAGAGGTATAGGTGGAAGTGAATATTGTATTTTAAAACTAGCGGAATATTTTACTAAACAAAACCATAATGTAATAGTAAGTGGAGATGTAGTTGATGGTAAATTTAATGGTGTACAATATCTTCACTATGATAAATTTTTAGAATGGAGAGGACCAGTTAGTCATACTAACCCAAATGCTTTAAAAGTATTTTCCCACTTTGATGTAGTAATAGGTTCTAATTATATTCATTACCTAAGGCATCTTAAAGATAATCATATTACTTTTGATAAATCCTATTTTTGGATGCATAATGAGGATTATTACAGGTGGTATAAAGGTAGTACATTAACTAATACTGATGAATATTTTCAATCCCCTAAACTAAATAAAATAATAGGTGTAAGTAAACTCCATGAAAAGTTATTAGTAGATAATTCAGAATCATTATTTAATTATAATATATCTAAGGCTTTAGATACAATTTATCATGTAGAAAATGCTATTGATGTAAACGATTATACTAACCCCTTAGATAATAAAGTTAAAGGTAGAATTATATGGTCATCAGCTCCTGATAGAGGATTAGATTTTATAGTACAAAATTGGGATAAATGGAAAGAACAACGACCAGATTTATCATTAGTGGTATGTTTACCTCCATATGCTAAAGATTGGGATAAAGCTGATGTATCAAACTTAAAGGATGTTGAATACAAAGGTGCTTTAAATCCAACTCAATTAAGAGAGGAACAATCAAAAGCCGAATATTGGATTTATGTTTCAAATTATACTGAAACATATTGCATTACAGCTTTAGAGATGATGTTACAAAAGGTAAAAATAATAACTAACGGACCAGGAAATATAAAAAACTTAATAGAAAATGGTGGAAGTGGTATTTTGATTGATGATATTGACCCTAATATTGTTATTAAAAAACTACTTAATAAGTATAACAATAAGATGATTGAAAAGGCATATAAATATGCTCTTGAACAATCTTGGGAAAATAGAACTATGGAGTGGTTAAACTTAATAGAAGATGAAGAGTAAAAAATATAAATACATAGATGAAAACCAAGAAGAATACTTGGATAGCCAAAAAATAGCTAAGCTTATTAAAAAGAATAAAGCGGTTAAAAAGAAAAGAAAACTTAAAGATGATTTCACAGATTCAAATGATTGGGAATATGAAGGGTAAAAACATAAATAAACTACTACTTTTACTACTACTTTTTATAAACTGTAGTGAAAAAGAAATAATAGCTCAAGATAAAGATATTGACTTACAGTTAAGGGATGAGGTAATTGTAGAAAATCCTGTATTTAAAGTATGGTATTCTGAAGTGAAAGAACAACCTATAAAGTTAATCTATACCTCTACTAATAGGGTTAAAAATGTGGACAGAGGAAGTATGAATTTTCGTACTGAATCTAATATTCATACTTCAGACAATGCTGATTATTATCGTAATGTTTGGGATAAAGGTCACTTAGCACCAGCAGCTACTTATTCTGATTCAATGGTTAATCTTAAACAAACATTCTCATTTTTAAACTGCGCTTTACAAAACCAGTATTTAAATAGAGGTGAATGGAGATTATTAGAGGAGCAAGAACGAGTTTGGGATGATGAGCAAAATTTAACTATAACAGTTGAATTAATTTGGGAAGATGGGTTTCAAATTTTACCAACTGGTGGTCATATCCCTACTCATATGTCTAAACACATTTATTTTGAAAAAGGAGATACTTGTAAAACATTTATATTCCCAAATGAAAAACCAACTCAAGGTTGGGAAGAATATGAAGTAAAATGTAATTAAATCTAAAATTGTTATGAAAAAAGTTATAGTAGTAAGTGGTTATTTTAACCCAATCCATAAAGGACATATAGAGTTGTTCAACAGAGCAAAAGAATATGGTAATGAACTTTGGGTTATAGTTAACAATGACATTCAACGTGAACTTAAGGGTTCTAAAAAATTTATGAAGGAGGATGAAAGATTACTTATAGTTAGTAGTTTATCAGTTGTTGACTTTAGTATAGTATCTATTGATGAAGATAGTACTGTAAGTGAATCATTAAGATATTTAAATTCAAAAGTGCTTACAAGTGACCCTAAAGGCAAAATGGTATTTGCTAATGGGGGTGACCAAACAAATGAATCAATACCCGAATCTAAGATTTGTGATATGCTAAGTATAGAGTTAATAGATGGTATAGGTAATAAAATTCAATCAAGTAGTTGGTTAATAAATGATGATTAATAAAATATATTATGGAACAAAAACAAATAAATATAAAGAAAGAGTTAGATTTAGTAATCCACCAAGCAAATGCTTATATTGATTATCTTAACACTGAATGTACATACTCAGAATTTGGAGATAGATTCTTAAAGATTAGTAATAAAAGTGATATGAAACAGGATATGAATCAGTTGAAATCATATTTGTGGAACAAACAAAAAGCTGATAGTGAAGATTTTCTCCAATCTATACTTGACTTTGAAGGTATTATGAAGGCTATAGATACTCATGGCACTCAAATTACAAATGAAATATATAGAAATTCTAGAGAATACTGGAACGAGGCACAAAACCATTTAAAAGCAAGAAATAATAATAACTATTTAGCTTAGTTGTCATATTTATTATCACACCAATTTATCTAAATAATGATTTTCTCACAACAAGATCCTGGACACTGGTTAACTTTCTCAAAAAGGGCAGATAATGTTAACTTACCCATTCAAGAGTTAACAAGAAAATATAATAAAGAAAAATTATTATTTGAGAATTATGTAACTAATTTCCAACAAATGGAAATAGCATTACGTTCGCAACAATCATTAGGTTTTGGTGGTGCGGGGATTATTAATGATTCTAATATATATCGAATAGTTGATGCATGGTTTGTGAATAAAATAAGAACTGAAGCACAATATGGTCCTATTGGTAGTTGGGATGTGTCTAGAGTTACTGATATGTATCAATTGTTTGAACCAAGTACTTTCTATACTATTGGAAAAAATGTAGTAGATGGTTTTAATGAAGATATTAGTGCTTGGGATGTAAGTAATGTGAGTGAGATGAGTGAGATGTTTAGTAATCAAACTATATTTAATCAACCTTTAGATAATTGGGATGTGAGTAATGTTAGGAATATGACTTATATGTTTAGTGGTGCCACAGCCTTCGACCAACCCTTAAATTCTTGGGATGTTAGTAATGCGGTGAATATGGAAGTGATGTTTGAAGGTGCAACATCTTTCAATCAAGATTTAAATTCTTGGAATGTAAGTAATGTTACTGATATGGGTGGGATGTTTTGGGGTGCAACTTTATTTGACGGGAATATTACAAGTTGGAACGTTAGTAATGCTGTTGGTGTTGAAGTGCCAGGGTATGGTATGTCTAGGATGTTTAACAATGCTGCTAATTTTAACCAAAATATCAGTGGATGGATTATTAATAGTGGAGTTACAAGCTTTTTGAAGATGTTTGAGGGTGCAACTTCATTTGACCAAAACTTAGGAAATTGGAATATTGCAGGAATAGATACTGCTGAAGATATGTTTTTAGGTGTTACATTATCTACTGCAAATTATAGTTCATTATTAATAGGATGGGCAGCAGATGCACCTATTACAGGTCCAGTTAAATTTAGTGGTGGTAATTCACAATATTCAACAGGTGCAGCCGCAGCAGCAAGAGCAGAATTAGTACTTGAAGGTTGGATAATTACAGATGGTGGTCAAGCTTAAAAAATAATCATAATATTTTAAAAATACCCACAAAATAACTTGGCTTTTGTCAAGTTTTTTTTTATCTTTACCGTCTAAATAAAAATCTAAATATGCCATTAAATAAATTAATGATTGTAGCACATCCTGATGATGAAACATTATTTGGAGGTGGAGAATTAATAAAACATAAGGGTGAATATAAAGTAGTAGTTTTAGACTACGGAAACCATCTTATTAGACATAAAGAATTTTTATGTGCCATGGAAAAACTTGGTGTTACAAAGTGGGAACATTGGGATGGTGAATTACATAAATCATCTTTAGCCTATAATGAATCAGTTTTAATACCTAGAATACCAAGAGTATTAGATGAACGAGATTGGGAAAAAGTAGTAACACATAACCAAGGAGGTGAATATGGTCACTACAGACACATTGGAACACATAATGTGATGGCGAGATTATGTGCTGATAAACTTTGGGTATTCAGTACTTGTAAGGATAAAAAACCACTAAGTAAGGATGTTAAAGCATTAAAAGGTAAAGTATTAAAAGAATGTTATTCATCACAAGAACAGGTATTAAGATGGTTTAATTGGGAATGTGAAACAATAGAACAATTTATGTAAAATCATTTGGAGAAGCAAAATTTCGTATGTATCTTTATACCAACTATAATGATAAAACGATGACAGATATATTAGGAGTATTAATTTTAGCAACAATAGCAATCAATTTTATAATAATGGCACTATTAAATAGAAATTTATGGAAAAAATGAACAAACATCAAATGTACAACAGAGCTATAGCAGCATTTGCAGACGGTTATATTACTGAGGATGAGTTATTAGAACTGTATAGTTTAACTTATAACGAATATTTCACATTTCAACATAACTAATGAGAAAAGATGTTACAGCAAGTGGACTAAAATGGACACTATTGGTTTGTATAATACTATGGTTTCTTATGGTATTTCTATTTCAATAAAATAAATGCGAATAATAACTTATGAAACGTAAAATATACTTAGTTACATTTACATTAGTAGAATCTAATAAACGTGTCTGGAAAATAGGTTTACATAGAAGTAGTACTGATGTAAAGAATAGATTTAGGAGAGAATTAGAGGAAGGAATAATTAAAGAGCTCACAATACATCTCACAGTTTGGGTGGATAATAATATTCTTGAACAAGTTGAAAAAGAATGTTTTAGTGAAATTGTAAAAGTATTTGGTGGTTATAAAGGTAGATTTCATAATTTCTGGTTACCTAAAATGATACCAGGTCTTACCGAAATGAGAGAATATAATTGGAACGAAATACAATATGCTCGTAAAATGTTTGAAAGAAAAGGCAAAAGATATTTGGAGAAGCAAAATAGTGTTCGTATATTTACGGCATATTAAAACATATAAAAAAAGGTTATGAAAAATTTAAAATTAGAGTTAGAAAACAAAAATACTATTGCTAAGAGATTAGAAGATCAAATCTCAACATTACATAGTGATTTAAGGGAATCTCAAAGTGCAATCCTTAGTAAATACTTTATAGAAAATGATGAAGTTAAATATGCATTTAGATATTGGGGCGTAAACGTTACAATACCTTCTTTGTATGATCATCATAATAGTATGGAGATGAAATTTTATGAGAAATATTCAGAGGAAAATGATGTAAATCTTATTGAGAACATTAAAATATGTTTGAATGGTAGTTCATTTGGTGATGAAGATGAAGTTATTAAT
>Ga0206128_1004115_pt1 | contig 11541 bp, 12 predicted proteins | sample Helgoland_Spring_7_FD_148601 | JGI IMG/M metagenome (GOLD analysis project Ga0206128, IMG submission 148601) | Pelagic subsurface seawater microbial communities from Kabeltonne, Helgoland, North Sea - Helgoland_Spring_Bloom_20160426_1 | ecosystem: Environmental > Aquatic > Marine > Epipelagic ...
TGATTACAAAAGTTACTGTTTCAACTATTTACGAATGTTCACTCGAAAGAGCGTTTAAAACACCTATGCTTTGTGATGTTTCTAAAATTCATACTGGATTCGGAATTATGCCGAAAGTTACACATACAACAGACAACAAGGATTGGGGAAAACCTGGCTCTTGTAAAAAAGTATATGTTGCGAAATCGATAACCCAAAAAGGAGGTTTTGCTTCTGTTGACAATCTAATTGAAAGAAAAGAAAATCAATATTGGATAATTCAGGTAGATAATTTTCAATCTTGGATGCTTAGTTTTTACAAGTTTGTTGGAAGATGGGAAACGGAAAAATTAGCGAATCAAAAAATACGAATTAACTACACATACTGTTTACATTCTAACAATCTTTTACTTTTCCCATTATGTTGGATTTTTGGCAAAACTTTCTGGAAAACGTATATGAAAAGAGTGTTGGAGAATATTAAGGGAATGATATATAATAAAGAGCCCTATCAATATGAATAAAAGACCACGAATGAAATTACAATTAAACCAAACTGACAAGATACTTGAGGTTCTTGGTTGGGTTTCTGTAGTTGGTATATGGGCTTTAACATTAACAAACTATTCTATATTACCGGAAATAATTCCAATACATTTTAATGGCGCTGGAAAAGCAGATGGATTTGGGAATAAGACACATATATTTGTATTACCTATCATTTCTTCACTCCTATTTATAGGTTTTACAATTCTGAATAAAAGACCACACATTTTTAACTACCCTAGTCAAATAACAAAAGAAAATGCTTTACGTCAATACACTAATGCAACTCGAATGATGAGAGTTTTGAAATTAGTTATTGTATTACTTTTTGGATTAATAGTTTTCAGAGAAATTCAAATTGTAAACGGAAATGCAAACGGGCTTGGAGCTTGGTTTTTACCTTTTACAATTGGTGTGTTTATAATCCTAACTTTATATTTTTTAATGATGTCTATGAAAGACAAGATCTAATAACAAAAAATACGACCAATTCACAAGAGCAATAAGAATTTAGTTATTCTCATCAACTTCCGAAAAATACACATAGATTTTCAGAAGTTGACAAAAATGATAAACTTCATAAAAACAACTTTACTTAACTCGCTTCAAAATCATTGAAAATAGGATATAGGTAATGAAAATTATTAGACCATAGAGCGTGGTAATCATAGAGACTTTAAGACCACTTGCTAACATAGTTGGTGAAATTCCTTGTGAAGTTTCAATTACTGAAAAGGCACTAAACAATCCTATTAACTGACCAAGTATTCCAACAACTAAGCCCAAAGTTCCTAATGATTTTAACCATTGAATGGATTGTAGAAGTTGTTTTTCATCTCTTTTCTTAATAAGAGATAGCACAAAAACAGCCACAAGAGAAAGTAAAATAAGAGTTAGGATTCCCATAAATAAGGGCCCTCCTTGTGAAAATATATCAAACATAATTTTAATTTTTAAAGAGATGTTTTTCATCTCCAGGTTCATAAATAAATTAACGTCTCAAAGATAAACTGAAAAGCTACTTACAATCAAGGTAGAATCCGTGTTGAAAGTGGTAATCTATCGATAATTTTATTGAAAACTACTTTAATTGCTTAGTTTTGACAGATGACTCTTAAAATTATTAGATTTTTAAAGACGGCTTGGTATTGGGTTTTTGCCGGTCTATTATTATTTGCTTATTTTGTTAGTAAGGGTCATTCTTTTGGTAAAATATTTTACTTTATTACTTCCCTTTTACCTGTTGTAATTGGAACATCTTATTATGTAAACCATAAATTAATTCCAGAATTTCTATTAAGGGGAAAAAATGGGGTATTTATTTTATATGCTATTTATACTATAATCATTTCTCTTTATCTACAATACCTTGTCATTTTTATTGCCCTCATTATATTTACTTCTTTTCAATTTGGTAACCCATCTTTACTTTCTCTAAATATTGGTAACTTAAGCTTAACCATGTACCTACTCGTTTTAATTAAAGTAATCATTGAAATTATTCAAAAACTTAGTGAAAAAGAAACCATTATAAAATCTTTAGAGAATACAAAAGAGTTCGCTGAAAAGATAGTTATTCGATACAATAGAGTAAATCATTCTATCTTTCTGTCAAATATTCTATACATTGAAAGCCTTTCAGATTATATTAAAGTGGTAACCTTAGATGATGAAATAGTTACAAAAGAAAGAATTAGTACAATAAACAATCGCCTGCCTCCATATTTTAAAAGGATACATAGATCATTTATTATAAATTCACAGAAAGTAAATAGCTACAATAGTGAATTTATTAAAGTTGGGGGCTCTCAGATTCCCATCAGTAGAACCTACAAAAAAGAGATCATTACTTATTTAAATAAAAAATAAAGAGAAGAAAACTAAAAGTTAATCTCTTACAAAACAATTTGTTTCACTTACAATACCTACAAGTATCTTAATATTTTGCCAAAAATGTAACAAATACAATGGATTAAGGTCTAATTAAACATTAGTTACTTAATTTTAAAAAAAAGCATGTTATGAGAAACAACAATATATCATTGGGACTAATTTTTGGTGCAGGGATAGGGCTTAGTTTAGGCATATTAACAGACAATCTTGCAATTTATCTATCTATGGGAGCTGGAGCAGGGCTCGCTTTAGGTGCAGGTATAGATGCCTTCTTGAAAAAGGGAAGAAAAGACTGTAAAGATAAAAAATCTAATCCCAGTTAATTTTATGGAAAGTATTTATAAAATGGTAAAAATGATCCCTTTTGCTTTTTTGTTTTTGTCATTAACTGTTCATGCACAAAACACCATCAAGAAAGAAATTTCAGGAATTATTACATATGAAGGTACACCTTTATCTAACGTGAATATTTTGATAAAAAATTCAGAAAAAGGAACAAGCACAAATAATAAAGGTGTATATAAAATACGTGCTAAAGAGGGTGACATTCTTCAATTTACGCATATAAATATGAAAGCAATTGAAGTTCTAATTGAAGATATTACTACCATCTTGAATATTTCAATGAAAGCTGCTAACAATGAATTAGATGAAGTTATTATTTCTTCAAAAAAGAAAAATAAACAAACAGGTCTGTATCCTAAAAAGCCTAAAAAAATCTCTTCAGGTGGTTTTACTATAGATACAAGAAGAACTGGGTATTCTGTAAGATATATAAGTGGAGAAGAGTTGAATTTATCTGGCATTAGTATTGGAAGAGCATTACAAGGTAAGATTGCAAGTTATAAATTAGTAGTAGATGAATTTGGGAATGAATATGCAAAATTAAGAGATACAGGAACTTTGCTAACGGTAAAGTATGCTATTTGGGTGGTTGATGGTCAAGTTTATAATTTTGCTCCTCCGATACCATTAGAAAATATTAAAGAAGTTGCTGTTTTAAGATCATTAGCAGGTGTAAATAGGTTTGGATCAGAGGCAATAGGAGGTGCTATTATAATCAATACAACCGTTGGAAATTTTGATCCAGTAAAAGATGTGTATTCTGAAGAAAACCCCTACACAAATAAAGAATATTATAATGAAGATGCGGTTGCATATAATCTTTTAAGTAGTCCAAAATTAAATTATATTATAGAATTAGAAAGTATTTCCAACAGCAATAAAGCTTTCAAGAAATACCAAGAACTTTTATCTGAACACCAAGACAAGTCTGATTTTTATTTAAATGTTGCCAATTCTTTTAAATTTAAGTATAACGATTTTAAAAATTTTAAAAGAGTGTTATTGGACTCAGAAGAATACTCAAAATTAAATCCTGAAGAACTTAAAATTATAGCATATCTATATCAGCAAGAGGGATTTTATGAAAATGCGCTATCAGTATATAAAAAAATAATAAAATTACGTCCAAAACATATTCAGTCTTATAGAGATTTAATAAATGTCTACACAGAATTGAAACAGTATAAGAAGGCATTAAACACCTACAATTATTTTTTCAATAAAGGTTTTACAATAGAAGAAAATGGAATCGGCGAGATTATGGCTCGTGAGGCAGAGGCTTTAACAAGTAAAATATCAAAAACGAATCTGCCAGATGAAAAGACATTAGATACAAGAATTGTTTTTGAGTGGAGTAGTTCTGAGGCAGAGTTTACATTAGAGTTTATTAATCCTCAGAAACAAGTTTATAAAATAGAACACACTTTATCTGATAACAGCTCTCTTATCTTAGATGAGAAACTAAAAGGGTACACCTCAAGAGAATTTGTAATTGATGGAGATATCGGAGGAGAATGGTTGGTGAATTTAACCTATTATGGAAATAAAAAATATGCCCCCACCTATTTAAAGACAACTGTCTTTAATGACTGGGGGAGGTCTAATGAAATAAAAAAAACAACTATATTTAAAATGACTTTAAAAGATCAAAAAACACAATTATTTAAAATTAATACCTATTAAACTAGACTGAAAACTTAATATTGGTGAGATATCCTAATTAGAAACCCCTTTTGTTAAAGAGGTATTATGAAAACCATTAAAAGAGAATTACTGAAGTATAATGGTGAAGTTGAAATCATTAATTAATCAGATATTTAAAATATCTTGTAAAATTATTCTTTAATAAAGTCATCTATCAAGAATTCATAAAATGATAAAGAACCTTTTAACAATAATTCTATTTTTTACATTTGGTCTATTTGGGTTTACACAATCTCTAAACAAAGAAAAATTAGACAACTACTTCAACACATTATTATTAAATAATAAGTTTATGGGGAGTGTTGCTGTTTCAAAAAATGGAGAACTTATTTATACAAAATCTATTGGTTACGCAGATATTGAAAACAACATTAAGGCATCAGAAAAAACAAAATATCGAATAGGTTCTATTTCTAAATCGTTTACCGCTGTTTTAATTTTAAAAGCAATTGAAAATCAACAATTAACTATTGATGAAACTATTGATAAATGGTTTCCCTCAATTACAAACTCTAATAAGATAACTGTAAAACAACTATTAACCCACAGAAGTGGCATACACAACTTCACAAATAACCCTGATTACCTTCTATGGAATACTCAATCTAAAACTGAAAAGGAAATGATTGAGATTATTAAAAAAAGTGGGATTGATTTTGAACCCAATAATAAAGCGGAGTATAGCAATTCAAATTTTGTGCTATTAACTTTTATTCTAGAAAAAACCTATAATGATTCATATGCTAACTTGGTTCAAGAGAACATTGTTAAGCCAATTGGCTTAACAAATACTTATGTTTTTGATAACATTAACCCCAATAACAATGAGTCTAAATCCTATAGTTATTTAGGTTCTTGGAAAGAAGAATCCGAAACAAATTTTACCATTCCATTAGGTGCCGGAGCCATTACATCTACTCCAACAGATTTAATAAAATTTGCAGATGCATTGTTTGGGGGGCAACTTTTAAAGCCTCAAAGTCTTGATATAATGAAAACTATTAAAGAAGGATATGGAAGCGGATTGTTTCAAATTCCTTTTTATGATGCTATTGGATATGGTCATACAGGTGGTATAGACGGTTTTAGATCAGTCTATGCACATTTCCCGAAAGACACTGTTTCATATGCCTTAACCTCTAACGGAACAAATATCAATAACAATGATATTTCTATTGCGGTATTAAGTGCGGTTTTTGATAAGCCATACCAAATACCAGTATACACAAATTATACCCTAACTTCAGAAGATCTAGATACATATTTGGGTGTGTATGCCTCTAAACAAATGCCTATAAAAATAACCGTAACAAAAAATAAAAATACATTAATCATTCAAGCAACAGGGCAGCAAGCTTTTGTTGTTGAAGCAATAGAAAAAGATAAATTTACTTTGAATCAAGTAGGTGCAACATTTAAATTTAACCCTGCTAAAGAAACAATGATCTTGTTTCAAGGTGGTGGGAAATTTATATTTACAAGAGAATAGACTATCTTACAAAGCTGAACTTGAGTAAATATGAAATCAATACTAATTCTAATTTTCTTACTCTTTAATTTTCTATCCTACTCTCAAGTAAGAGTTGCCATCAAGTTAAAAAACAACGAAGAAATAAAAGATTCTGTCAAACAAATTGGAGAAAAATTAATTTCATTAAAAACCGATAAAAAATACAAACTTAATAATGTAAATGAGATAACCGTTTTTAATAAAAACAGTATGAAACATTATTATATCCTAGATGTAAAATTAGACAAAAACGCTAAGGGAGTTCAAAAAGGTCTTGGAACAAAAGTTTATAGTAAAGGAGATATAGAATTATACCTTGTCTTATTTAATTCTAATATTAAAAATAAGCACCAATTTCATAGAAAAACCTACAATTCTAAAACAGAGATTTTTATTAAAAGAAAAAACAGTAGATACACTTATAACATTGGGTGTATCGATGGAGTTGGGTGCAACACAATTAAAAAACGCCTCTATAACTTTTTTAGTGATTGCCCAAGCTTACTTCAAATGATTAAAAAGAATGAACTAAAAGAAACAAATCTTATAAAAATAATAGACTACTATCATGAATCATGCAACAATTAAACTTGATTTTAGTACATTTATTTATTAATCATTTATTAAAGTCATGAAAAATAAAAGCATCATTCTTCTATGTACCCTCTTCATTTCTATAGCTGCTTCAGCTCAAACAACTAAAAAATCTGTTTTAAACCAGTTAGATACACAAAGGGAAAAATACGGTGCTATTGCCATGAAAATTTGGAATTTAGCAGAAATGGGATATTTAGAAGAACAGAGCTCTTCACTTTTACAACAAACATTATCAAATGAAGGCTTTACCATAAAAAAAGGTGTTGCCAACATTCCTACAGCTTTTGTAGCAGAATACGGCTCTGGACTTCCAATTATAGCGATTCTAGGAGAATTTGATGCCTTACCAGGCTTATCACAACAAGCACTCCCGGAAAAAAAATCTGCCAATGCTGAAGCGGGTCATGCATGTGGTCACCATTTATTTGGAACAGCTTCTTCAGCAGCAGCTATAGCAGTAAAAGAATGGATGGAAAACACTAAACAAAAAGGGACTATTAGGTTTTATGGCTGCCCAGCAGAAGAAGGTGGTGGAGCTAAAGTATACATGGCTAGAGAAGGATTGTTTGATGATGTTGATATTGCACTTCACTGGCATCCAGGTTCTCAAAATGCAGCAAGTGCAGCAGCAGCTCTTGCAAATATTTCTGCAAAATTTAGGTTTTATGGTGTTTCTGCGCATGCAGCTGGAGCTCCAGAAAAAGGAAGATCTTCTTTAGATGGTGTTGAGGCCATGAATGCAATGGTAAATATGATGCGTGAACATGTTCCACAAGAAGCAAGAATTCATTATGTAATTACAGATGGGGGAAAAGCGCCAAACGTTGTTCCAGATTTTGCTGAAGTGTATTATTATTCTAGACATTATAGCAGAGAAGTTGTGCGTAGTATTTTTAATAGAATTGTAAAGGCTGGTGAAGGTGCTGCTCTTGGAACAGGTACTACCATGAAATATGAAATAGTAAATGGTGTTCATGAGCTACTGCCTAATCTTACTCTTCAAAAGCTAGTTCATGATAATTTAACTTCTATTGGAGGGATAACTTATTCTCCAGAAGAAAAAGAATTTGCTGATAAAATAGCACTAAGTTTGGGGCAAAAAGAGGCTGATATTGATAGGGCTTTAAGTGTACAACCCTACAAAGAAGAAGCACGCGCCTATGGTTCTACAGATGTAGGGGATGTAAGTTTTGTAGTGCCCACTGTTGGTTTTGGAACTGCAACTTGGGTTCCAGGAACTTCTGCTCACAGTTGGCAAGCTGTAGCTGCTGGTGGAACCACGATAGGAGAAAAAGGAATGATGGTTGCTGCAAAAACACTCACCGCCACTGCCATAGACTTATTTAAAAATAAAGAGTTAATAGAAAAAGCAACCGTAGAATTTAACAACAGAAGAGGTAAAAATTTTATTTATAAGCCTCTTTTAGGCAATAGACCTCCAGCATTAGATTATAGAAAATAACCTTTTACAAAATGATTTTAACAGCTATTATTTTTATTGTTTTAGGAGTATTAATAAAATATGGTAAAATGTATTTTTTAATAGCTGGCTATAACACGATGTCTAAAAAAGAAAAAGAAAAGTATGATATTAAAGGAATAGCAACTGTTTTTAAAAATGCTATGTTTGGGATGGCTTTTATGATCATCATTGGCTATTGTCTTTCACTATTTTTAAAAAATTTAGCGATTCAAAATTATGTTTTTTGGATTTCTATAGCCATAGGAACTCCTTACTTAATAATAAAATCAAATTCAAAAGAATTTAAACAATAACAATGAATTTAACTGTTTCAATAACAAACAGTACTATAGAAGATCTATCAGAAATTTTCAACCTCTACCGCTTAGCAACTGAGTTTCAAAAAATAAAATTTCCTGGTAATTGTTGGCCTACATTTAAAGAAAAATTAATTGTCAATGAAATTAATGAAAACAGGCAATTTAAATTAATCATTGAAAATAAAATCGCCTGTATTTGGGCCATTACATTTAATGATGTTGATATCTGGGAAGACAAAGAAAATAATTGTTCTTTATATATTCATAGAATAGCCACAAACCCAGAATTTAGAGGTAATAATTTTGTTGAGACTATTGTTGATTGGGCAAAAAAATTTGCGCTTGATAAGAATATAAGCTTTATAAGACTAGATACTTGTGGGAAAAATGATCGGTTAATTAAACATTACAAAAATTGTGGATTTAACTTTCTTGGAGTTAAAAAACTAAAAAATACGTTCAAATTACCTCTGCATTATCATAATGCTGATGTTTGTTTTTTTGAAATAAGCTTAAAATAAGAGCTATGAAAACTAAATTCTTTTCTTACCTAATAATAGCTTTTTCCCTTTTTTATTCGTGTACTAAACCAATGCAGAACAAAGTTTTAATTATAGGAATAGATGGCTGTAGGCCCGATGCTCTTATAAGTGCTTCTACTCCTAACATAGACAAACTATGGAAGAATGGAGCTTATTCTTTTCATACTAAAACTGACGATATTAGTTATAGTGGTAGCTGCTGGACAGGAATGCTAACTGGTGTTTGGCATGCCAAACATAACGTATTAAGCAACAAATACTTAGATCCAAATATTGAGGAATTTCCACACTTTTTTAATAGAGTGAAAACATTTAATTCAAATTTAAAAACCTATTCTATTACTCATTGGAGCCCACTTCATACAATCCTTCAAAATGGAGATGCCGATATTGCCTTAGATTTTGATAGTGATCAAAAAGTTACTAATGAAGCGGTAAAAGTATTGTTGCATAATGATGTTGATGCCATGTTTATTCATTTAGATGATGTTGATCATTCGGGGCACAGTTCTGGTTTTCATCCAGAAAATAAAGAATACCTTTCTACTATTGAAAACGCTGACATAAACGTTGGTAAAATGATATCCGCTTTAAAAAAAAGAGATCATTATCTAAATGAAAATTGGTTAATCATAATCTCTACAGATCATGGGGGGAGTGAAAAAACCCACGGAAAAAATACTCCAGAACATACAACAATATTCTACATAGTGTCTGGAAAAAGCGCTGCAAAAGGAAAAATTCAAACTCAGGTAAATATTGTTGATGTTGCCGTTTCTGCTATGCAGCATTTAGGGCTAGACATTAAGGATGAATGGAATTTAGATGGAAAGCCTATTGGGCTGATACATTGAGTAATTTTTAAATGAAAACAAGTAATTTACATAGTGTACTATATTTTAAATTCTAATGAAATCTTCTGGTTTGATTTGAATTTTATTAAATTAGATATTTGTATTATTATTCTCAACTAATTAATATTTCAAGGGTACTAATCAATCATCTTATTTATGAGTTTTATAAACAATCCAACATATGTTTTAACTGTATTAAGCCTTGTGGTCATTTTAGGTGTTTATGTAGGTAAAACTAAACTTGGTAAACATCTTGGAGCAGCGTTGCTAATTATCATTTTTACAGCCATACTAGCCAACTTGAAAGTGATTCCTTCTGCATCAACAAGCATTCCATTGTATGAGGGTATTTTTACCTATGTTGCTCCGATTTCTATTTTTTATTTATTACTAAACATCAATTTATCGTCTATCAAAAGAGCAGGAATCCCAATGATTGGCTTATTTATCTTAGGGTCTTTTGCAACCGCATTAGGTATTCTTATCTCATGGTATGTATTAACCCCTGAAAATACCTTAGGTGAAGATGGTAAAATTATTGCAGGAATGCTCACCGGAACATATACTGGTGGTAGTATAAATTTTAATGCGATTGCCTTAGAGTATGGATTTCAAAAAAAAGGTGCTTTGTATGCAGGAACGATTGCGGTAGACAATGTAATTACCACTCTGTGGATCATTGTAACTCTCGCGTTTCCTATACTTCTTTCTCGTTTTTGGCCAGCTAAAACAAGAATAAAAAGATCCCAAGAAAATGAAGAGTTTATTGAAGATGAAAGCATCAATTTAACATCACTTATGTGGTTGGTTTTTTTAGGTTTAGGTGCTTACTATGTATCTGATGAATTAAAAAAGTATGTGCCTCAAGTTCCTTCTATTATAACCATTTCAACCATAGGAATCTTGTTAGCTCAAACAACATTTGTTTCTAAATTAAAAGGAAGCCATAATTTAGGGTTGTATTTAGTATTTCTATTTTTAGCGGTCATTGGAGCGTATTGTGAACTTGCTGCTGTAATAGACCTTAAAGACCTTGGGCTTACCCTGCTATTGTTTGCAGGTTTTTCAGTAGTATTTCACGGTGTAATTATTATCTTAGTTGGTGGGTTTATTTATCGTGATTGGGAAATGATTGCAATTGTAAGTCAAGCCAATGTTGGCGGCAGCACTACAGCCATTGCTTTAGCAGAATCTTTTAACAGAAAAGAATTAATAGTGCCCGCAATTTTAGTAGGATCTTTAGGAAATGCTTTAGGTACCTACTTAGGTTTTTTAGTAATTTATATACTTTAAAATTAAAAAAATCGAATGTCAAATAAACAAGACTATAGAAGTAATGAATTAATTGATAGACTGCCTAAGCACCTTAAACAGTTTATCAAACCCCAAAATTACGAGGATTATTCTCCTATAAATCAAGCTGTGTGGAGATATGTAATGAGGCGTTTATTAAAGTATTTAACAGAAGTAGCTCACTCATCATATTTAACTGGATTAGAAAAAACTGGTGTTCGTATTGAAGAAATCCCAAACATGTATGGGATGAATAGAATCCTAAAAGAAATTGGTTGGGCTGCAGTAGCGGTAGATGGATTTATACCTCCTAATGCATTCATGGAATTCCAGGCATATAAAGTTCTAGTTATTGCTTCAGACATAAGACAACTCGAGAATATTGAGTACACCCCTGCACCCGATATTATTCATGAATCTGCTGGTCATGCGCCCATCATTGCAAATCCTGATTATGCAGAATATTTAAGAAGATTAGGAGATATTGGATCAAAAG
>Ga0206128_1004131_pt1 | contig 11514 bp, 6 predicted proteins | sample Helgoland_Spring_7_FD_148601 | JGI IMG/M metagenome (GOLD analysis project Ga0206128, IMG submission 148601) | Pelagic subsurface seawater microbial communities from Kabeltonne, Helgoland, North Sea - Helgoland_Spring_Bloom_20160426_1 | ecosystem: Environmental > Aquatic > Marine > Epipelagic ...
AAAAAAATGGTCAATGGCGTACCATCCAATCCACTGAATATTACCATATCTCACAATTAATACAATTGGGTGATAATCTACAACAAGCATTGCAAGGAGTTCAAAATATGGAAGAATATGATTTTGGTAATATAGTAAATATAGAAGCGGTATTATCATTTAGTCATATAACTGGTGGATGTGATATTATGCCACATATCAGTGTTTTTACCTTAGATAATATAGGTAATCTAAGAATAAAAAGTGTCAAATCTAGTAATAATAATTGTGGTATAGATGCTATATTACATAGAATGAAGAACCTAAATAAACCACATAAACAACGTTCTAAAACCATTCGTAAACACTTATTTAATCATCAAACTGAATTATCCATAGATGAAATTAAACAAGTAGCACTATATTTACAAGTAGATATCGAAATATATTCACCCAAAGGTTTGATAGTTAATCCTACTGGACTATTTAAAGACAATGGTATATGTATAGCATTATTTATAAATAATCATCACTACTATTTAGTAGAAGATATATTACCCATAGGTCATTTACATAAATCCTATTGTGTAAAATGTAATAAACTACTCAAAACCAATCATAAATGTCCCGTAGATAAATTTAACCAACAAAAATCTCTTATTCATCGTATTAGTAAAAATAAATACACTATGACTAATCCCACTACTACACAATTATATAATATCTTATTAAATGAAAATGAAAATGAAAATAAAAATATAATACTACATAGTGAAGGAGGTGTGGGGAAATCATATTTAATAGTAGATTTAATTTCTATGATAGATACTAATAATATCCATAATTCCAAAGATAATAGTAAAATTAATTATATCATAGTATGTCCAACTGGTATTGCATCTCAAAATATAGGTGGTATTACTATTCATTCTATATTTGGTATACCGATAGATAAACAATTTCAATTAGATAAAGTAGTAGAATATTGTCTAAAAACTCAAATACCTGAAATAGATTTATTAATTATAGATGAAATCTCGATGGTAAGTGATACCTTATTGGAACAAATGCATCTTATTTTATCTACTATTCATCAAAATAATTTACCATTTGGTGGTATTAGAGTATTATTTTCTGGAGATTTTTTACAATTACCTCCTATTACTCATAGATATTGTTTTGAATCTAACGTATTTAAAGATTTAGATTTATTATGGGTGGAATTAACTAATAAATATAGGTTTATCGATGAAGAATATTCCAAAATGATGAGTCAAATAAGATTTGGTAAATTATCTCATAAATATCAACTATTATTGGAACAATGTCTGGATAAACCATTACCTAAGAATATTAAACCTACCCAATTACTACCTAAATTAAAAGAGATAGATAGAATAAATCAACACGAATACGATTTATTAGAAACACCTTCTATAGAATATCCAGTAGCTATTAAAAAGTATTATCCTCGATCACCTAATTATCAAACACAATTAGAAAATGAAACTATACCCAATAATCAATACTATAAATTAGGTTGTCAAGTAATGTTTACTCATAATTTAAATGATATTATTAAAAATGGAACACGTGGAATAATTACCCAGATGTGTAATCAAAAAATTACTATTCAATTATTAAATGGAACAATATATACTTGTAGTAGAAAAACAACTAAATATCATACCAAATATGGTTATAGTGTAATTAATAAATTTCCATTACAATATGCGTGGGCCATTAGTATCCACAAATGTCAAGGATTAACCTTGGATTGTGCCATTATAGATTTGGGTAAAGATATATTTGATTATCATATGGTTTATGTAGCACTATCTAGAATTAGAGCATTCGAATCATTATATTTAAAGAATTTTCAAAAATCATCTATTAGAGGGGGTGGGAAAGTGTTAAAATATTTAGCGAATCCAAATAATTATCAAATAATAGATGATAACCATTTTAGACATAATGTGGATTATCCATTGAAATACCAACACGACCAAGAATTTATTTATAATATGGTAGATATGAAAACTATATTTTTTGATATGGAAACATTCACCAATCAAGATAATAATCTAATAGAACCATATTATAATTATTTAAGTGTATGGAATATGGGGAAATTAGTAGAAACCAAGGAATTTATGTTGGGGGATAATAGTGATAATGTTAGTTTGGATACCTTCCACTATATTATGTCATTAGTTTCCAGAGATTGTATAGTAAAATCAACTGGTTCCAAATTAGATAATTTCTTCTATAAACAACCATATACTATTTGTGCTTATAATGGTAGTGGTTTTGATTTCCATTTTCTACTTAATCAATTCCTATATTCCAATTATTCCAATACCCATCAATTAAAACATATAGTCAAGGATAATAAAATAATGTCTATTAGACTATTGGACCCTATCACTGATAGAATAGTTGTTAGAACCCACGATATCTTTAATATTATTGGTGGTTCTTTAAATCAAGCAGTAAAAGATTTTACCTCATTGGAAGAAAGTAAAGATATATTTCCACATTTGATAGTAAATAAAAAACCCAATATATGGTTACAAGATACTATAGAAATAGATTTGGATGATTTCTATCCACCAGATATAGAAAATGTCAAAACACAAATTATCCAACATCAATTAGACATTAATAACTATCCCATTAAAGAAAAACTAAAATTATATTGTCAAAAAGATGTAGAATTACTAATTATGGTATATCGTGGATTAGATACCTATCTTAAAGAAATTCTAAAAATAGATTTATTTGATTATCTTACTGCTAATATGATTTCCAATTATGGGTTTATTACCAATTTACCCAATACTATGATTAAACAACAAACCAAAGATAAAATGATTACTAGATTACCTAGATATACTGACAAACAAGAATTATATATTAGAGAATCCATTATAGGCGGTAAGGCATTTCCAAGAATAAAATACTTTAAATCTAAAAATGAAAAAAATGATTATTATATCTATTTTGATATTTCTGGTATGTATGTATCCATTATGAAAAATAATCCATTTCCAATTGATTGTCCTCATTGGGGAAATCCAGTAGAATTACAACAAATATTAAAACTATGTCAATTACCACCTACTACTAAATTAGAAAATGGATATTATTGGAATCCGGAATGGGATAAAATACCATTTTGTATAGTAGATTGTTTGGTACAATTACATCCATTGGAAGTAGAACCACCCGTGGGTTATAAACATAAATCTAATATTATCTGGGATTTAAAGGAAAGACAACAAAAATATTCCAATATAGCACTATTATTAATCTTAAAGAATGGTGGGAAAATAAAATCGATTAATAGTGGTTTAATTTGGGATTCCAATAATACGGAATATATTTTCCAACAATGGATGAATAAAACACTCCATTTAAAGAAAAAAGGAGAAGAAACTGGAAATAATTCATTAAGAGTATTGGGTAAATTATTGGGTAATAGTACTTATGGTGGTATGTTGAAACATGATAGTCATATGAAAATAGAATTAATCCATAATCATCAAGAAAAAGAGCAATTTCTAATAGAACATAGTTTTAATTATTTACAACAAGTAAAAGATGATTTATATTATATCGGTGGTGATAAATTGGATAAAAGTGATTATCTATCCAAAAGTCCCATTCATTTGGGTGTTTTTATCTTGGATTATTCCAAACAATTATTGGATGAAATTATCCAAACCATCAATCCAGAAAGAAGAGATGGAACCATCCAATCTATCAAAAATCAACCATTAACTGGTGATACCGATTCTTTAGTAGTTCATTCTAGTTTATTGCCTAGATTACAAAAATGGATTAAAAATGAAAATGGTTTTCTAGTAGATGAGTTAAATAAACATTTCCATTTGGATAAAAAGAAACAAAAACCAATTACCAACATATTAAAAATGAATTTTGGGGAAATAGTAGAAGCCTATGCCCCTATACCCAAAGCTTATGCTTATAGATTTAAATGTCCACATAAATTAGATTATTGTATCGATAGTAAAGGGTATTATAATCTAGTTAAAATAAAAGGAATACCAAAAAATAATATTACTATACAAGCATTAAACCAAAAAGACCAATTAAAGATATATCAACATTTGGATTTCCAACTAATTAATGATATCTTTACTGGTGAGTTAAAGAAAGATAGTATAGAAGTAATATCCAAGAATAGAATAAAGAAGATAGGTAATAAACTATCCAAAAACCAATTACAAGAAAATATCCAAATGTTTAGATTACAAACACAACAATTAAAAAGACATCTATTTAGAACAGAATATTTAGGAAGACAAACTATCTTGGAACATTATACTATACCAAATGGTTATGATATCACACAATTAGCATTTATATAATACAACTAATAGATTATAATAGTAATATAATGATTAAGATACTTGAGTTAATAAATAATTTTGGGAAAAATTGTATAATTGATAATCTAATTTATTTTTTTCCATTAAATATTCTTCATCTTCTGGTGTTAAGGTAGTATCTATATTAGATTTGTTTTTTTTACTAGTTTTATTTCTATGAGGTGTTTTGATTTCCATATTTAGTAAATTGGAAAAATAGATTTCATTTTGAGGCATATTTTCCAATATACCTACATAAATATATTTGTTCTGGATCATATCGATTAACTTATCTAATTGTTTTTGGTTGATAGTATAATTGGACATCCAAGTATTACCATATAAATATGCTATTTGATAATTATGACAATTATGATGATAAATATAATCTTGAATAGTATTACAATCTATTAATTTGGAGGTAATATATGATATATGCATTATATTTTTGTTTTTGTCTACATAGTTTTTAAAAAATTTATATTCTGATTTTATTCTACTAATAGGATCTCTTAATAATGTCATAATTTTATAGTTATTTTGATGGAAATAATCTATATTATTAATAACTACATTGGAATTACTAACCATATCATATAAACTAAGATGAATATGTGTATATTGTTGATTATGATATTGTAAAAAATAATTTAGATTTTGATACATATTACCACTACAAGCATTTTCTGGAATTAATTTCCACGAATCTTGCTTTCTATATAACTGTTTTTGAAAAAATGGCAAATTCATATATAAAATATTATAATTCCAACTATTATAATAGAAATTATCTATGGTATAACCAAGTGTTTCTAAAGAAACACTTGGTTGGGTAAATAAACTATTGAATGAAGTCCCACCAGTTTTAGGAATATGTATAAATATACATTTTGATATATTTTGTGATTTTAAGTGATTATTATTTCTATTTTGTTTTAGAATTTGTGGAAAAAGAGAAAAATAATCAGATATAGCATTTGTCCTATTATTTGGATAGTTGATATGATATTGTTGATGTAATTTTTTTATTTTTTCTATTTTTGATTTAATATTAGAGTTTTCAACTATATATTTCTTATAGATATCAATATTTGACATATATTCATTACTAGTTGTACTCCTAATTATATTTAATATATATGAGTTATAATCCATTATGTCAATATACTACAACAATATTTGTAATATAAATTTTAATTCATATCTAATTAAAATTTATATTACAAATATTTTTATAGAGTTGTATAAATGTATAAATGTATAAATGTATAAATGTATAAATGTATAAATGTATAAATGTATAAATGTATAAATGTATAAATTCATAATCAAAAACAATTAGAATAATATTTGGGGGTCTATTAAGTCTAGTATAAGATGGTATCTATTTTCAGTTGAATTATTTATTACCGAGTGAGTTCTACAATTATTTATTTCATAAATATTTCCTTCTAATAAATTTTTAGTAGTATTACCCACACCAAAAAGTATATTTTTATTTGTTTTTAATGGAATATGAATACGATGTCCTTTTTCTAGAATATAACCACTATCTTTATGTTTTGGTATATTTGTATTAGGTTTTAGTAGTGTAATTAATCCTCTCGCTATAATTAAATTAGTGTTTTGGTGATATAATTGTATTTTATTTTTAATATTTTCTATATCTTTTTCTAATAATAGATAGATATCATTATTATAACTTTCTATAGCGGTAGGTCTTTTAACATTATCTTCAAAAAATAATGTTAAATGGTTGGTATTATTATGAGTTGGACTGCGTCGTATTACATTATCAGTATTATTTATATCTTTGTTAGTGATAGTAAATTTATCCAAATTATTAAACACAATATTTTTTATATTATCTACATTATAATATCCTATATCTATAATATCACCATCAAATTTAGAATCTACGTAAATTGGCATATCTATTAATACTATTTTAAAATTTCCTCTAAATATTTAATTTGTATTAAATTAAATATTTAGAGGAAATTTTAATATATTCTATTTTATGTGTAAAGTAAATCTATTAGTATTAGGAGAACAAAAATGTGGGACTACTGCTTTAAAATATAATCTAAATAAACATCCTGATATCAATTTTATTATACGTGAATTACATATTTTTGATACTAATAATTCCACTAATATATATAATCGTTTTATTAAATCCAATACTAAATATAATGGAGAAGGGACACCTATCTATTTTTATCAACCAGATTGTATTTCCAAAATCCTAAAATATAATCCTGATATGAAATTTTTAGTCATATTGCGTGATCCAGTGAAACGATTTGTTTCTAGTCATAATATGTTTATTGAAAAAGGAATAGAAAAAGATATTTTGGAAGAAACCATTAATAAACAAATACAACAATATCATAATAATATTATAGTTAGTAAAAAATTTATTGATGGTAGTGCTAGACACTATCTTTTAAGAGGTTTTTATATAGACCAAATTAATTATTTATTACAATTTATTAATAGAGATAATTTACATATAATTATTTCTGAAAAACTATGGACAACTCCCCAAAAAGAATTAGAAGAACTATATCAATTCTTAGATATACCATATTTTGAACTAGAATATGAACAGAAACATGAACGAAAATATAAAAAAACTATTTCAGTAGATATGGAAAATAAATTAAAAGATATTTATTCTAAAACAAATAAACAATTAGAAGATTTCTTATCCATTAAACTACCTTGGTTATAATATAATACTTCTCGTGTCTATGTTTATCATTGTAAAATTTATCATTTAGTAAAATAAAGATAGCCTCTAATATAATTGAACCAATCATATTTGGATTTACAATATCAATTCATTTCTATATTATCTTACTTTATAGTATTTACTATGAGATGAGAACAATATTTTATATTTATCTTTAATAGAATTATCAGGAAAATCGATAATATTTTTTCCTAGTTGTAATCTTATATTTGTTGGATCATCTATTATCCATTTTACAATATCTTTTTTTTCCAAATAATAACTACCTAAATGAATATGTTGATAATAATTAGAATTAATAAATTTACATCTGGTTAATTTTACTACCATATTCTCTTGCAAAATATAATATGGTGGATTCACCTGATATTCCATTTCAATATAATTATCATTGTTTAATATATTATGATAACCTACTATTATACTTAAAATACTACCCATTATTATTATGTGGATATTTTCTATATTTAATTTATTAAATATATATTAAAAATGGATAGTATAAATTTAAAAATAATATTACATATATATATATTATATGTCTAATAATTATGAAAATGTAATAGATATGATAGTAGAAATACCATATAATTCTCTAGTTAAATATGAATATGATGAAATCCATCAACTTATGCGATGTGATAGAATATTAAATACATCTATGTTATATCCAGGAAATTATGGGTTTATACCCAATACATTATCTGGTGATAATGACCCAGTAGATGTATTATTATTAACCGAATATCCATTATATCCAGGTTCTATAATTAATGTTAAAATAATTGGGGTTTTATTAACTACAGATGAAAAAGGAGATGATGAAAAATTATTAGCGGTTCCTAGTTTGGAAGTAGATACTAAATTCAAAAATATAAATGATATAGTAGATTTGGAAGAGATAACATTAAATAAAATTAAACATTTTTTTACTCATTATAAAGATAATGATAAACATAAATGGGTAACAGTAAAACATTTTTGTAATAAGAAACAAGCATTGGAAATATTCGAATTATCCAAAAAAAGATTTATAGAAAACAAAAGTAAATTATAAAGTATACTATTTATCTACTAATTTTTATCTTTAACAAATAAGTTATTAGATAAATAATACAATTTAAGATTGAACTAATAAGAATAAATATATGAAAAATAATATATTAGTATTATAAATATGTTTATAAAACAATATGGAACTGGGACGCCTCTCGCTAATTCAGATATTAGCGAGTCTTCTAGTCCAGAATTTAATTTATTATCTGATGAAACAAGAATCATATTGGGTGATATCATCCAATTAAATATGGTAGATACCAAAAACACATTACATAGTTATATTGGTACTGTCATTTATAATGATAGTGAAAGAATTATATTACTACCACAAAAAGATAAGAATGATATATTGCATTTACAATTTGATGATAACAATGAATTACAAAAAATAATGAATGTTACTAATAATTTGGAATTAACCAATGATGATTTAGAAGAAATAATTATTACTGAGAAAGCTGCTAAATTAGGTTATGTCGCATTACACGATTTTAATATAGGTGATGATATAATTTTTAATACTGAGCCAGATTGTCAATATCATAATCTACAAGCCACTATAGAACAACTACATAATGATAGTATGGTAATAAAAACGCATCAAGAAGAACCAGAATTATTGGAAATACATTTTAATTATAAAGGTATCCCTCCAGAAACAGGAATAATTAGTATAGATAAAATAATAGAAGATAGTGATGATGATGAAATAGTTTATATAGAAGATGAAAAAGAATTAATAATAGAAGATTATGTACCCATACCAGAAGAATTACAGTTGTATACTAATTTGGATCAAACCAATGATTATATCCAAAAAGAATTAGTTAGATTACCTAAAGAAAATAAAGATGAATTATTAAACCAATTAGTAAAAGAATTGGATAATTGGTTTGAATTAATGAACTATCAACCGACTGATAATAATATACCATTATTAAATACTTATCAAAATGATATCTTTAGTAATAATTATCTAATACCAATTGTTAATGATACTAAATTAATTTTTTTAGATAGAGGAGACGACCAAGAAGATAATCCAGTTGGATATCATATTAAAAGTAGAAAAAAAATGTTAGAACAAGAATTAGAATGGGGGGAAATTTTTAATGAAAAATTACTTTCTACCATTAATTATGATAGAATAATTGAAAATCAACAATTATTGTGGAATTCTAATACTAGTTATTTACCCAATAATGATTGTAATCGTTATTATAGTAACTATGCCAATACTAGTTTTTTAGCAGTTCGTGATTCATTTAATTGCAAGACAGCATTTAATTTAAAAAATGATGAATTAGATAATAGTACATTTGATACCAGAACTATTATGGGACGATTTTATCGTCCTATGGAAGAGGGAAAACCACAACTATTATATCGTGGCGAAGAATATACTTTAACTGGTTATATGAAATTACCATATACATATAGAACTACTGTAGAATTAGCGGATGGAATATATACTATTAAAGATATTTCTTCTCATAAAAAATATCAATCACTAAAGGAAATCCATCAAAAATTTAGAACTATCAATAATATAGTAGATGAGACTGCCGTGGATATAGAAATTGGTAATATGATAACATTTTGTATTACTATCGACAATAATACTATCAAATTCGAAGGTACACTAGTAAGAGAAGATGAACAATATTACTATCTTACACCGATCATACCAGAATTATTAGAAGTTAGTGAAGAATGGCCTTTTAAAAAGACAGAATTAACATCCAAAGATATGATTACTGGTATGAAACAATTAACCAATGAATGTTATTCACAACATTCATCCAATATTGTGGTTTATCCATTTGAAAATCAATTAGATACAGATGGTAAAAATAACTTTTTATCCAATATGTTATTACCAATAGATAGTATTATAGACTATCATTCTACTCTATTATCTAAAGCCTATAGCACATTAGAAATAGATAAAATTCTATATTATTATGGTATTCGATTTAAAGATATTCAATACCCATCTAGAAATAGAATAGATAATTATTTAACTAAAAATAATAATTATTTACGAAAAGTATATAAATATAATAAATCTCAATTAGCTCAAAGTTTGATATTTGCTAATAGAGATGTAGTAAGACATTATACTATAGAGAATAAAATAATTAAAACGATGGAAGATGATTATGGTAATTATCATATTTTTAGAAAACAATTAGATAATGATAATAGACGAGTGAATTGGCTATTATCCAAAGAAGATAGAGGTATGTTATATTTATATCGATATTTAATTACTAAAGATGTGGATAAAACCAGAGAAGAAATAGATCATTTAATCCATCAAAATAATATTCTCATCCAACAATATCAAGCAGAATTGGCTAAATATAAAAGCACATTTAGTAAAACACCCAATCAATGTGATAATTTTAATATTACCAAAGTCTATAATTCACTATCATTATTAGAAAAAGATAACCAAGTAGATATATTATTTTATGATAAACACGTAGATAATACACCCAAACATTTATTAATTGGGGTAGATGTGGAAGCAGCAAATATTAGAAATATACTAAAACTCAAAATACAAGAAGCAGATCTAGATATTAATAATTTAGATGATACCATCACCAATATTATTAATGGTGGTAAAATAGTCAAAATAGGTGATAAATGTATAGTGAATAACAATGGTAGTTATCAAATATGGGAAAGAACCAAACCAGGAGAATCACCATTTGCTATATGGGTATTATCCAAATTAAATACTACTATCAAAAATCATATCGAATATTGTCTTCAACAAGGTATGGATTTAGATAAAATAGAATGGAATAAACTAGATAAATGTGTCTATAATACGGTAGAAAAAGAGTGTTTAAGTGAAGACGATAATAGAAATATATTAGAAATACGAAATATAGAAGAATATTTGGAAATATTGGAAGATAGTAGAAAATACTATGATTCCATAGAAGTGAATAATGTCTATAGAGATAGAATCATTCTATATTTTCAACAATTATTAGTTTATAGAAATAAAATAAATACAAGGGTTATCAATTATAGAATTAATGAAAAATCCACTGATATTACACAATTTCAACCAGATTTGATGGATGGAGAACAGGTATATACCGCCATGGAAGGTTTTGATAAACAAGGTAGAGCAATCATAACCGCTGATGTGGTAGATAATAGTTCATTGGTAAATGTAACCGATATTAAACATTTAAAATTTGATAATACTGCTACTATATTTTATAATGAACACAAAATATATGAAAATTTAATAAAATGGATTTCTATTATAGATATAGATGTTACTAAAGAGCATATTTA
>Ga0206128_1004158_pt1 | contig 11446 bp, 8 predicted proteins | sample Helgoland_Spring_7_FD_148601 | JGI IMG/M metagenome (GOLD analysis project Ga0206128, IMG submission 148601) | Pelagic subsurface seawater microbial communities from Kabeltonne, Helgoland, North Sea - Helgoland_Spring_Bloom_20160426_1 | ecosystem: Environmental > Aquatic > Marine > Epipelagic ...
CCCCAACGCGTACCCGCCGGTGGCGCAAAAATCAAAACAGTCCTCAAACTGTGCGCGGGTCACCATGCTATATGCGCCTACGCTTTTGATCTCTTGGTAAAGCGCGTCGGGGTCAATCGGGCCAGCACATGCGCGGATCAGGATGTGTTGGCACAGCACATCCAAAGGGCCGGGACCCCGCGGATCGCCATCAAGCTCATGCTCTTTAACCGCTTGCAACGCAGCAACACATTCCACTACCTCAAAGCGATTTGCAGGCACCAGCAGAGCCTTGGACGGGGCGTTGTAGCGGTGGTTCGCGCGCCCAATGCGCTGCACAAGCCGTTTGACGTTTTTGGGCGCACCAATCTGAATAACCAAATCAACATCGCCCCAATCAATCCCCAGATCGAGCGAACCTGTGCACACAATCGCTGCGAGATCTCCGCGTACCATCGCCGCTTCGACCCGTTCGCGTTGCACTTTGTCAAGAGAGCCGTGGTGAATGCCAATCGGCAGACTGTCTTCATTGGCGAGCCACAAGTTGTGAAAGAAAATTTCAGCCTGAGCGCGCGTGTTGTGAAAAATCAGCGTGGTTTTGTGTTGCTTGATTTGCTCAAGAACCGCAGGGATCGCGTAGGCAGCACCGCCGCCAGCCCAGGGGGGCGGCTCTGCGATATTCAGCATGGAAATATCTGGATCAGGCCCCGGATCGGCGAGCACAATATCGCAGGAATCAGGATGACGCGCGAGGAAATGCGCGATGGCCGCAGGGTCCTCAACCGTTGCAGATAGCCCGACGCGGCGCAGGCCGTCGCACATGTTTTGGACTGCGCTGAGCGCAAGCATCAGTTGATCCCCGCGCTTGCTATCTGCGAGCGCGTGAATTTCATCAATCACGATGCGTTTGAGGCCTTTGAACATGCGTGGCGCGTCCTCATAGGACGTGAGCAACGCGAGGCTTTCTGGTGTTGTCAAAAGGATGTGGGGTGGATCCGCGCGTTGGCGTTTCTTGCGCGTTGCAGACGTGTCGCCGGTTCGATCTTCGATCCTGATAGGCAAGCCGATTTCATCGACAGGTCGGCGTAAATTACGTTTGATATCAGAGGCTAGCGCCTTGAGAGGGGACACATAAAGAGTGTGCAATCCTTCGTGAATGCCATCCGCTAATTCGTTCAACGTAGGCAAAAATCCAGCCATCGTTTTGCCACCGCCAGTGGGTGCGATGAGCAAGGTCGCCGGATCATCCGCGCGCGCAAGCATGTCCTGCTGATGGGGGTGAATGGTCCACTCTTGAGCGGTGAACCAATCTGCGATCAAAGGGTGAACAGGCTCCATCCCCTGGACATATCGCGTTCAAGGCAGAGTGCAAGTCACCTTACCTGCTTAGAACGTAAGGCCACCTTTGCTTACTTCACGATTACCTCGTCCTTGACGAACATGTTCGCCCAAGCGCGATCAATCAGCTCAGGGGACATCTGATTTGGAATGCCCTCAAATTCACAAATTGCGATCATTTGATCGATCAAAAAGATCGGCTGATAGTTCGCATAGACATTATCAATCGTCGGGTATTTCGTTTGCAAAAGATAGATCAGCGCATCCTCAGTAAGTGGAATCCCCTTTTTGTTTGCAACCAATGCGAAAATTTTCAAAAAGTTTTCCTGAGACGGACCATCGATTTTGATTTTGTAGAAAATACGACGCAAAGCAGCTTGGTCAAAGATCTCATTTGGGTGGAAGTTGGTCGAAAAAATCACCAAAGTGTCAAACGGAACTTCGAATTTTTCACCGGATTGCAGAGCGAGAATATCTTTGCTTTCTTCCAACGGAACGATCCAACGGTTGACGAGCGATTGTGGGGGTTCGGCCTGTCGGCCAAGGTCATCCACAATGAAAATTCCACCTGTTGATTTGAGCTGAAGTGGTGCCTGATAGGTGCGCGCAGTAGGGTTATAAACCAGATCGAGCATATTGAGCGACAACTCACCACCTGTGATTACAGTGGGTCGCTGACATTTCACATAGCGCGTATCGAATACCGTTCTTCGGCGCAGCTGGTTTGGATCATCGACCTGTTCTTCAACGGCACTGTGCACGATTGGATCGTAAACGGTGATCACCTGATCCGCATATTCGATCGCGCGCGGTACATAGATTTTGTCGCCAAGCGCGTCACGAATTCCGTTTGAAATAGAGGACTTACCATTGCCAGGAGGGCCATACATCAAGATCGAGCGGCCCGAACTTACGGCCGGTCCAAGGTTGCCAAGCAGATCATCAGGCAAGATCAAATGCCCCATCGCATCCGTCAATTGACCTCGTGTGATCATGATGTTTCGGATCGACTGGCGTTTCACCTGTTCGCGGTAAACGTCCAAGGGCACAGGCATCGCACCAAAATACTCGGACTGTTGAAGCGCATCCATTGTGCGCGCTTTGCCCGCGTCGGTTAGCTGAAACCCCATTTCACTGCCACTATTCGCGTTCAGCGTTCCTGTCGCTTCGAGCAATTTTTGCTCGCGCGCAAGGTCGATGAGTTCTTGCGTGACTTGCAAAGGCAAACAAATGGCGCGCGCGACCTCAGTGGCGGTGTCCACGTTCTTGCGAAACATGGTTTTCAACATGATGTCGCGCATCATGACGACGGACAGCTTCATCTGCTGCAAGCCCTTGGGCGGCGGTGGTGCCATCACGGCGCTGGTTTGCATGTTCATTTTGAAGCCCCATTGAATACTTGTGTTCGGGTCAAGCTATCAATCGAGTTGGGGCAAAATGTGGCGTGTAAAGGGCCTGCTTTAGGCTCCTAAGATTGCGCTGAGAAGTAGGTAAATCGCGAGCGTACCACCAAGGGACAATCCCATGGGAAATTCCCACATGCGTTCCCAGCTGTCCCACTTTGGTGCAAGCTGCATTCCTGTCTTCAAGGTTGGATACATCTTAGCACGCTGTCCAGTTTTGCCGGACCACTTCAACCTGCGAGCTTTGCACAAACGGAAGGGGCCACTCCTAAACCGTTTCCAGAGTTTTCCGCCAAGCGCCAAAAGCCGCCCAAAAAGGGATCGCGCAAACGGATTACCATTCAGATCACACCGGACGGTCCCAAAGCAGGCGCGATTGTCGGGGGCGGCGCTTCAAGTGGTGCAAGCGGTTCGACGCGTTCAAACGCAGTGGGCTCTTATGCGTGGTTTTGGGAGAAAGTCCCGACAGCGCTGGATAAAACCGGTGGGCGCTATCAGACTGCGCTAAACAGGCTGAACAATCCACCGTCTGGTGGCGGTGTGCGCGCACCGCGTTTGCAAACGCTTTACACGATCAGCCAAGCACACGGGGTCGAGATCCTGAAAGCAACGATCGGGAAAAAGGTGTCACCGGCGCTCGTGCTTGCGGTGATCGCTGTGGAATCAGCTGGCAAGTCAAACGCAGTAAGCTCAGCGGGTGCGCAAGGTTTGATGCAGTTGATGCCCGCGACGGCCGCTCGCTTTGGTGTGACTGATGTGAACATTCCTGCACAGAATATATCTGGTGGTGTCGCATATCTTGATTGGCTTATGGGCGAGTTTGGCAATGATCCTGTTCTCGTTCTCGCGGCCTATAATGCAGGGGAAGGGGCGGTGCGTAAGAACAACGGTGTGCCACCTTATTCTGAAACACGCGATTATGTGCCCAAAGTGCTTGCCGCGTTTCAAGTCGCGCGGGGGCTTTGCGTGACGCCGCCGCAACTGGCGACCGATGGCTGCGTGTTCAAACAGCTCGGCGGGTAGCTTCGCGTGCTAGGCACGCGAAGCCATAGGTTCTCTTAAATGATCGTCGCTTCTGTTGCAGCGCGCAGTTCATCCTCTGAAACGCCCTCAGCCGTTTCGACAATGCTCAAACCGCCTTCAACCACATCCAAAACACCAAGATTGGTGATGATGCGATCGACCACAGACTTGCCAGTTAGTGGCAGTGTGCATTCTTTCAACACTTTACTTACGCCATGTTTGTTGGTGTGATCCATCACAACAACCACACGACCAACGCCCGCGACCAAATCCATCGCGCCGCCCATGCCTTTGACCAGCTTGCCTGGAATCATCCAGTTCGCCAGATCACCGTTTTCAGCCACTTCCATCGCGCCCAAAATCGCCATCGCGATCTTGCCACCGCGGATCATGCCGAAAGACTGCGCTGAATCGAAATAAGCGGTTTGCGGCAATTCGGTGATCGTTTGCTTACCCGCATTGATCAGGTCTGCATCCTCTTCACCGGAAATTGGGAATGGCCCCATGCCAAGCATACCGTTCTCTGATTGCAACGTCACTTCGATGCCCTCAGGAATGTAGTTGCTCACCAGTGTCGGAATCCCGATGCCAAGGTTTACATACCAACCATCTTGTAGCTCTTGCGCGGCGCGTGCCGCCATTTGATTACGATCCCACATGATTTACGCCTCCCGCACTGTGCGCTGTTCAATGCGCTTTTCGTGATCACCTTGAATGATGCGGTGCACATAAATGCCGGGCAAATGAATGCTGTCAGGATCAAGCGAGCCTGTCTCGACAATCTCTTCCACCTCAACGATGCACATCTTGCCACACATGGCTGCGGGCGGGTTGAAGTTGCGCGCGGTCTTGCGGAACACAAGATTGCCCGTCGCATCCGCTTTCCAAGCTTTCACAATAGCAAGGTCGGCGACGATGCCTTCCTCCATGATGTAGGTCTCGCCATTGAAATCTTTGTGCTCTTTGCCCTCAGCAATCACAGTACCGACACCCGTTTTCGTATAAAACCCGGGGATGCCGCAGCCACCGGCGCGCATGCGCTCTGCCAAAGTGCCTTGTGGATTAAACTCCAACTCAAGCTCGCCTGAGAGATACTGACGCATGAATTCTGCGTTCTCACCAACATAGGACGAGATCATCTTCTTCACTTGCTTGGTTTGCAATAAAATGCCGATGCCGAAATCATCAACACCCGCGTTGTTGGACGCAAATGTGAGATCCTTTGTGCCTGCATCCTTGATCGCCTCAAGGAGCAATTCGGGAATGCCGCAAAGGCCAAAGCCGCCGGACGCAATAAACATGCCATCAAAAAGCACGCCGTCCAGAGCCTCGGCAGCGCTGCCATAGACCTTCTTCATGAGTATATTCTCCTGACCTTTGGTATCGCGAGGATGTGTGACGAAGGGTCAAGAGAGAGTCAATGTTAATGCTGCGCTGCGGCGCGCTTAAAGGACGCGTACCTGTGTGCCAATCGGTGTAATCTCGAACAGTTCAGCGATCTTCTCATTATATAGGCCGATGCAACCAGACGAAGACCGCCGTCCAATCTTGCGCGTATCATGGGTGCCGTGGATCAAATAGGCAGGCCAGCTGAGATACATCGCGTGGGTGCCAAGTGGGTTATCTGTGCCAGCTTACATAAAGTCGGGCAACGTCGGGTCGCGCTCTCGCATGGATTTGGTCGGCGTCCACGTGGGGCCAACTTTCTTGCGCACGATTTCTGTGTACCCACGTTTCGTGAGATCATCGGTCATCGGTACTGATGTTGGGTAGATGCGATAGTCAGATCCGTCAGCGTTCCAATAATGTAGCGCGCGCGAGAAGGTGTCGGCGACGATCACCCCTTTGCCCAATGTTTTAAAGTGGTCGCGCCAATTTTGAGTGACAAAGCTAGACGCATTTCGCCGCGCAGGAGCAACAGGGTTTGGCGTCAAGAGTTGCGCGCGTGCGATGCCGGGCGCTGCGAGTGCTGCACTCAAGCCCAATAACGTGGCACGGCGGGAATATTTAGAATTTGTCATAGGACCTCACACAGAAAAAGCTGCATTCTCATGCAGCCTTCTCAGAATGTGCGATCATTTGCTATTCACGTTTGAGTTAACAGGCCTAGTCGGCGTCTTTCTTCGCAGCGGGTTTCTTCTTGGCCGCGGGCTTTTTTGCAGCAGGTTTCTTTTTAGGCGCTGCCTTTTTCTTGGGCGCGGCTTTTTTCTTGCCGCTTTTGGCCGCACGCTCGGTGATCAATTCAACGGCCATTTCCATGGTCACATCCGCAGGTTCGGTCCCTTTGGGGATCGTTGCGTTGATCTTTTCCCACTTCACATAAGGGCCATAACGCCCTTCCATAACATTGACTGGGCCACCATCGCTAGGATGTTCACCCAACTCTTTCAGCGGTTTCGCTGCCGTCCCGCCACCACGACGTCCAGGGTTCGCACGCTTTTCAGCGAGCAGTTCAACCGCACGGTTCATGCCAATTTCAAAGACATCATTCGGATCTTTGACATTCACATAAACAGGTTTCGCGTCCTCAGGCCCTTGATGCATAATGTACGGACCAAAGCGACCAAAGTTCGATTTGATCATACCGCCCTCAGGATGGTCACCAATTTCGCGGGGCAGGCTGAGCAAGGTCAACGCTTTCGCGAGATCCATGTCATCTTTTTCCCATCCGCGCGGCAAGGATGCGCGAGGTGGTTTTTTGTTCTCTGGTGTCGGCTCTCCACGCTGCACGTAGGGGCCAAAACGACCAGTCTTCAGCCAGATTTCATCGCCCGCATCTTCGCCAAGTACACGTTCGTCACCATCCGCGCCCTCGCCTGCGATTGGGCGCGTGTAGGTGCACTCGGGATAATTGCCGCAGCCCACAAAACCGCCAGTACGCGATGTTTTCAGGTGCAGGCTGCCAAGCCCACACTTCGGGCAAATCCGTGGATCTGTGCCGTCTTCGCGAGGTGGATAAAGTTGTGGCGTCAGCGCGGCGTCGAGCACATCAAGTACTTCGGAAATCCGCAGCTCAGAGGTTTCAGTAATCGCCGCGTGAAAATCGCGCCAGAACTTGCTGAGAATATCTTTGTAATTGGCCTCGCCCGCGGAGACATCATCAAGCTGGCTTTCCAGATCAGCGGTAAAATCATAGCCTACATATTGACGGAAAAAATTCATCAGGAAGATGGTAACAATCCGGCCTTTGTCCTCTGGATAAAGACGGTTCTTGTCCTTGCGCACATATTCACGATCTTGGATCGTCGTTACGATAGACGCATAGGTCGACGGGCGGCCAATGCCGAGCTCTTCCATGCGCTTGACCAACGTGGCTTCTGTATAGCGGGGTGGGGGTTGGGTGAAATGTTGCTCTGGCGAGATGGAGCGTTTGTCCATCGAATCACCCTGCGCAATCTGCGGCAGGCGCTTGTCATCATCGTCCACGACAGCGTCGTCGCGACCTTCTTCATAGACTTTCATAAAGCCATCAAACAACACAACTTGCCCTGTTGCACGCATCACGACTTCACCGTCGTCAGAGCCAAGATCAACTGTCGTGCGCTCCATCTTTGCGCTGGCCATTTGGCACGCAATCGTGCGTTTCCAGATGAGATCGTACAACTTACGCTGATCGGGCTCAGAAAGCTTTAAGCTTGCTGCGTCTTTTTCCAGAACGGTCGGGCGAATACATTCGTGCGCTTCCTGAGCGTTTTTGGCTTTGTTCTTATACTCGCGCGGGCTGCTTGGCAGATATTCATCGCCATAGCGGTTCTTGATTGCATCGCGCGTTTCTGTGATCGCTTCGGGCGCCATGTCGATGCCGTCGGTTCGCATATATGTAATGTGCCCCGCCTCATAGAGACGCTGCGCGACGTTCATTGTTTGACGCGCACCAAAGCCGAATTTGCGGCTGGCTTCTTGCTGCAAAGTAGACGTCATAAACGGCGCGGAGGGGTTGCGCGCGGCTGGTTTTGCTTCGACGGAGACCGCCTTGAGCGCGCGTGACGTCACCGCTTGAACAGCCAGCTCCGCAGCCGTCTCATTCGCAAGATCATATTTATCGAGCTTTTTGCCGCCCATAACGGTCAAACGTGCTTCAAATTCCTGTCCGCGCGGGGTCGCGAGCAGCGCCTTAACGGACCAGTACTCGCGGTTGTTAAAGGCTTCGATCTCTTGCTCGCGCTCAACGATGATGCGCAAGCAAACAGACTGGACGCGACCCGCAGAGCGCGCGCCGGGCAGTTTGCGCCACAAAACCGGCGAAAGATTAAAGCCCACAAGATAGTCCAACGCGCGGCGTGCCAAATAAGCTTCGACAAGCGGTTGATCGACCTGACGCGGATTTTTCATCGCTTCGGTTACAGCTGCTTTGGTGATCGCATTGAATACGACGCGGCTAACGGGCGTGTCTTTCTTGATGGATTTGCGCTTGGTCAAGGCTTCTTGCAAATGCCAGCTGATCGCTTCGCCCTCGCGATCCGGGTCGGTCGCGAGAATGAGTTCGTTGTCGTCTTTCAAGGCGTCCGCGATGGCTTTGACATGTTTTTTGCTATCATTGCCAATTTCCCACTTCATCTCGAAATCGGCATCTGTGTCGACAGATCCATCCTTTGGCGGCAAGTCACGAACATGGCCGTAAGAGGCGAGAACGGTGTAGTTGGGTCCCAAATACTTGTTGATTGTCTTGGCTTTAGCAGGGGATTCGACAACAACAACTGGCATGATATTTCCTTACGACGCTTCTCAAGAATTTCGCTTCTTATGGGTCCGTTACATGTGTGGGGAAAGCCCATAATGTCAATCGCGACGATTAAAACTGTGCCGAGTGTCCGTATTAATTGGAACAAGACAACACCGTAGGCGTTGCGCTAATGTGTTTGCATACATTTATGAAAAGGCTAAATCTCATGCGTTTTTGCAATATCATTTACAGTTCAATTTCAGCGGCGTTGTTGCTCGCTATGCCACTTACGGCGGAATATTCAGTACCGGAGCGTGGCACGAAAGAGCGCAGTGCGATGCTGGATGCAGTGCGCGCGCATGCAGAGGAACAGCTATTCGCGCCTATTGAATTTGTCGTTTACGATTTGCGCGTCGATGGTCGGTTTGGCTTTGCGTCTTTGCAAGCCCAGCGTCCGGGCGGCGGCGCAATTGATTTATATGCGACCCCCGGCTTCAAAGAAGGCACGCTTGAACCGGACTTCATGGACGGCACGAGCATGCAGGCACTGTTGCGGCGCTCTGGTGAGACGTGGGTGGCAGTACATTGGGCGATTGGGCCTACGGATCTTTGGTTTGCGTATGGTCCGTTTTGTCGTCGTTTTTGCAGAGTGATCGAAGACTACTGCCAAGGCGTCAACTAAGCGCGACTTATCATACCACCGGGCGCACGTCTGATTTGGCCATCCATTTCGAGGTTGGTAAGAATGGGGATCATCCGGCTCGTTTGCGCGCCAATATCGCGCAAAAGCTGATCTTCCGCGATAGGACTTGGCCCGAGGCTGTCTAGAATCTGTTGATGCAATTTATTCGTTTCAGAGAGGCTTCGCGTTTCAGGCACATTTTGCTCAAGCGGTAACGGTATTTGCACGTCGCTCTCATCAATAACGTTATTTTGGGCTTCCAGCATCGTGATAATATCTTCAGCGCCGCGCACGAGTGTTGCACCATCGCGGATCAACATGTTGCACCCAGATGCACGCGCATCAAAAGGATGTCCCGGCACTGCGAGCACATCACGCCCTTGATCAAGCGCGCCGCGTGCGGTGATCAAGCTGCCGGATTTGCCAGCAGCCTCGACAACAACGCTGGCGCTGCATAGACCTGAAATAATCCGATTTCGCATCGGAAAATGTCGCGCGATAGGAGCCATGCCAATGGGTTGCTCTGAAATAAGCGCGCCAGCCTTTAAAAGGCTTTCGGCAAGGGCCAAGTTTTCTGCAGGATAGATTTGATCAACTCCGCCTGCAAGGACCGCGATGGACCCTGAGTTCGCAGCTGCGAGATGCGCGCAAGTATCGATGCCGCGCGCAAGGCCTGAGACAACGACATATCCGGCCTCGGCCAGTTCGCCAGCCAAAGCGCGCGCCATACGCGTTCCCAAGGAAGATGCGTTACGCGCGCCAACAATCGCAACCATCGGTCGCGTTAACACGTCCGTATGTCCACGCAGCCAAAGCATCGGCGGTGCATCTGGGATTTCAGCCAGCAAACGCGGATATCGACGCTCACCGCGACACACTAAATGCGCGCCGCTTAGAAGGCCTGCCTGTAATTCACGTTCTGCACTCTCGTGCGTGGCCGCCGAATATTTGGTCATACCGGCTTTAGACGCAATTTCCGGTAAAGCGCTCAACGCCTTGGACGCGCTGCCGTGTTCTTCAAGCAATCGATAGAATGTAGCGATTCCAACGCGGCGAGAACGCAAGAGACGAAGCCAATCAATACGCTCTTCTTCCGTGGCGGGTGGGAGTAGGGGGTGAGTGGAAGAATGGATATGCACGTTCATCTCGGCTCCGTCTGCTTGCAGAATCAGACCTAGCAGAGCCGAGGTTAATAGCGCGTAAACTGAACTCAGATAGTTTGACTTAAACCCTTAGGAGCCAGCGCCACCAACTGTTAAACCGCCAATCAAAAGCGTCGGTTGCCCAACCCCCACAGGCACCCACTGGCCCGCTTTTCCACAGTTACCCATGCCCGGATCGAGCGCCATGTCGTTGCCCAAAGCTCTGATTTGCTGCATGGCTGTCGCGCCATCACCGATCAATGTGGCTCCCTTGACAGGCGCGCCAATTTGACCGTTTTCAACGCGGTAGGCTTCCGTGCATGAGAACACGAATTTTCCATTGGTTATATCAACCTGACCGCCGCCAAACCCGACAGCATAAATTCCGTCTTTTAGACCCGCGACAATGTCCGCAGGATCAGAATCGCCGCCCAACATATAGGTATTGGTCATACGCGGCATTGGCGGGTGTGCGTAGCTTTCGCGTCGCCCGTTGCCTGTCGGCTCTACGCCCATCAAGCGCGCGTTCTGACGATCTTGCATGTATCCAACCAAAATACCGTCCTCGATCAACACGTTCTTTGCCGAGGGCGTGCCTTCGTCATCAATCGTGATCGATCCGCGACGATCAGGGATGGTCCCATCATCGAGAACGGTCACGCCTTTAGACGCCACACGCTGCCCTACAAGCCCAGAAAACGCACTCGAGCCTTTGCGATTAAAATCACCCTCCAGCCCGTGACCGACTGCTTCATGCAATAAAATACCGGGCCAACCGGGGCCAAGCACCACATCCATGACGCCAGCGGGGGCAGGGACCGCTTCTAGGTTTACCAATGCGACACGTAAAGCTTCGCGTGCTTTGGGCTGCCAATCGTCGCGCGTGATCAAACCGCCTAGCGAGATGCGTCCGCCACCGCCAGCAGAACCACTCTCGCGACGTCCGTTTTGTTCAACGATCACAGACACATTCACACGTGTCATGGGGCGTGTATCACTTACCTCAGCCCCATCTGGGCGCAAAATGATCACTTCTTGCAAAGAGGCCGCGATCGAAGCGCTGACCTGAACGACACGCGAATCAAGGTCGCGCAAGAAGGCATCTATTTCGCGCAACGTGTCGAGCTTTGCGCTGAACGTGACCTCTGAAATTGGATCTACGTCTTTGTATAGCTTGGTGTTCGTTGCTCGCGGGGCATCCGCGAGGCTACCGCCA
>Ga0206128_1004162_pt1 | contig 11439 bp, 7 predicted proteins | sample Helgoland_Spring_7_FD_148601 | JGI IMG/M metagenome (GOLD analysis project Ga0206128, IMG submission 148601) | Pelagic subsurface seawater microbial communities from Kabeltonne, Helgoland, North Sea - Helgoland_Spring_Bloom_20160426_1 | ecosystem: Environmental > Aquatic > Marine > Epipelagic ...
TTTTAAAACCTCTCTACATCCGATCGCCAACGCGATAATCTCAACGAGCTCCCTTAAAAAGCAAAATCCTAGCAGGGAAATGAGGAGAGGCATAACACGAGTTCCAAGAAAAAGGATTACCATGACTAAAAAGAAGACTGAACCCACCGAAGAAGAAGCATCGGCTGATAAACCAGCGTCAGCAGAAGTTCGCGACAAAGACCTTGTTGACCTCCTAACAGAAAATCTATCATGGCAAACCATTCGGGACGTCATGACCTATGACATCAATCGTCCGTTGAGGAAAAAAACTACGGGAGATTTAGCCGACCTAGCACTGCAACGTAGCTGGATTACCCGTGAGCAATATGACGAGCTGCGCAATTCAGACGATGACGTTACCGAATCATTAGGTCAAAGCATGATGGAGCGAGGTCTCATTACGCAGGAACAACTTACTAAAGCTAAATCGGTAATGGAGCGAACCGGCCAGCCGCTGTGGCGTACGCTGCTCCAATTAAAAATGACCCTGCCCGCAGACGTGGTTCAATTTCTAAAATCCGACATTGAGTTGCCATTTGGCAAGCGCCCTCGTCCTGTGCTTTGCCGCTATCTGGTAGATGAAGGCATTTGTAGCGAGGAGCAACTCGATGCAGCCTGGCGTGAAGCAAAAGCCCAGAAAATCGAATTTGGCCGCTATCTGAAAGAAAACAGCATGGTATCCGATGAGGTGCTCGAGCGAGGCGCGGCATTGGAGTTGGGGCTACCCTTCGACGATTTGGCGGACGTTGATGAAATATCGACCCACCTGCTACGCATGATTCCGAGCGGGGTTTTGCTGCGCTTCACGGCCCTGCCTTATAAAGTCGAAGCGGAACAACTTTTTGTGGCTTTTTCCGATCCCCGCCACATGGAGGAAATGACCAAGTTAGGCCTCATGCTCAAAATGCCGATGCAACCGGTCTTGGCGCCGCGAGCTCGACTAGAAGAACTTCTCGAACGTTTAGTTTCCGTCGACACCTTTAAAAGTGCCTACACTCAAGATAGCGAAACAAAAGAGGATGAATCCCCCGCGGCGAACATGCTAACCATTATTTTGCGCGGATTAATCAATGCCGAAGGCAGCGACATTCATATCGAGCCGTCTCTCGATTCTGCTCGAGTACGCTATCGCGTTGACGGCATCCTACACGATTTTCTAACACTAGATACTGACATGGCGCGCCGGGTTTCCGCTCGCATCAAGGGTCTCGCCGGCATGGAAATCGAGCAGCGCTTTATGCCCCAAGACGGTCACCTGAATCTCCGTATTGACGATGCCGATCGGAATTTTCGAATTGCCACCGTTCCCTCGATGTATGGCGAAACCATAGCCATGCGCTTAGTTCAAAGCGAGATGGCGTTTTCGAGCTTTCAGCAGCTGGGCATGTTAGAGAATCAGCGCCAGCTGATGACCGAGATGCTCAATTCACCGAGTGGCCTCGTCCTGACTGCAGGTCCTGTGGGATCTGGCAAAACTACCACCCTTTATTCCTGTCTGAATTGCCTGGATTGTTTTAATCAGAACATCATGACCATCGAGGACCCCGTCGAATTTGAACTCTCCGGCGTCACTCAGGTTCAGGTGCAAAACAAGCGGGGCTTGACCTTTAGCGCCGGTGTCCGCGCCCTCTTGCGTCAAGATGCCGACACCCTCATGATCGGCGAAATTCGCGACGAAGAGACGGTCCAGATCGCTATTCGCGCCGCCCTCAGTGGCACCCTCGTACTTTCCACCATCCACGCAAACTCGGCCACTGGCGCCGTTGCTTCCTTGATGCAACTTGGCGTAACCGGTTTTTCTGCGGGCAACGCCCTCTCCGGCGTGGTCTTTCAGCGCCTAGTCCACCGCATCTGCAAGAATTGCCGCGAACCCTACGAAGCAGATGCAATGGAACGCAAAGAATTGGAGGTCGAAGGCGATGAACCCATTACCCTCTACCGCAGCCGCGGTTGCGACTCCTGTTTTCGAACCGGCTACCACGGCCGAATCGGCGTCTACGAAATGGTCAAGATTGACGAAGAAATGCGCCACGTCATCTTTTCACGCCCCACGCACAGCGAGCTCCAGGCTGCGGCAACCAGGGCTGGCATGATCCCGCTCAAGGCACACGTGCGCGAGCTCGTCATCTCCGGAGATATCAACATAAAGGAAATGCTGCACATTATTTAGCATGAAATGCTCAAGGCGAGGTATTTACCCGAGACGTGCTGTTGCGCCAAGGTGCAGGAATTACAGTAGTGCAGTAGTGGGCGATCAAACTAACTTATAAACCAGCAGAACAACACAAGCATGATGTTTAGAAGACTTTTTATCCCTTTGATCCTACTTGGCATCTTAATAGTAGCCAACATCTACTGGAAACAGGAAGTTTCGACCGGCCGCGAGAGCCAAGAAAGCAGCTTCTTACATTACTCCGCTGGGTCGAAGTCGCAGTCCGCTCATACCGATTCAAAGCCGGGACCAAAAACAGAGAAGCTGAAGGCCGAGAATGCCCAACTGCGCAAACAACACCAAACCATGAGTGCCCAACTGGCCAGCACTCAGTCTCAACTAAAACGGCTACAGAGAGCGCAGGAGACCCGGCAGAATATTCTGTCACAGCCCGGAAACCAGCAGATCTTGAGCACGGTGGATCTGGAAGTTACGCGGCAGGATAACCACCTTGTGATATACGATAAACAAGGCCAAGAGCTCTTTGGATTTGATTTGGAAAACAAGCGGCTATCTTTCGAAGGGGGCATGCATCTCTTGCCCCTGAAGACGGTTATATTTGATGTCCCGGAATCGGTCCGTGATCTCAAATCCATCGAGGCAAAAGAGCGAGCTACACTCACCTTCGAGAATACCCGCGAAGATGACGTACACGTTTTCTGGATGGACTATAAGGGCCAGCCCAAACACTACCGCACCCTGAGCCCCGGCATGAAACACACTCAAGAAACCTTCGTGAGCCATCCCTGGATCTTTGCGGACAGTGAAGGCAACATTCACAGCCAGGTAGATCCCATTCTCATCGACCAGAACGAAAGCATTATTATTCCTAAGTGAGGTGTCCGCGGCGCAAACAAGCTCTTACCTCCTTAAGCCAGTAATCAGGAATATTTCAGAGACACTCGGCAAAAAAGCAAATTGCCAGTAATCACCGCCACTCGTGCTTGGGATAACGCCCCGCCAGATCCTTTTTCATCTGTGGGTAGCCACGCTCCCAGAATCCCTTCAAGTCCCCGTCACCTGCCACGGCCCGCTGATTTGGCCCCAAGATATGAACCAATAGCTTTGCCTTACCTTGGGCTATCTCTGGAAGCTTATCCACATCATAGAGAAACTGCATCTTCATGGCGATCCACGGGTCTCCGTCAGCCGAGTATCTAACCTTGGCTTTCTTGCCATTACTTAAGGTCACCTCCAATGGTGCATAGGCATCCAGCACCGCCTGCTGGCCAGCTGATAGCCACTTTGTGAGAATAGGCATCACCTCTCGATTCTTGATTTCTTTGTAGGACTTCGCCCCCTGACAAAGCTCTTCTAACACCATCAGCTTATCATCGTCGTCAAAGCCGGGAAGTTCCATTTCGGGCATCCACTTTGAGAGACTCACCAAGCGACCAATCCAACGCTCTACATTTTGGTCCCAATGCTTGAGCTTGAGATCACCACAGGCAATATGCTCGGCAAGTAACTGGGCAGCTTCTGGCTGCAGAGGCTCACCTCCCTCTTTGGATTCTAGGACAAGGTCCCTGAAGCGCAGCTCCTGTTTGTTAACAACCCTTCGGGCCATGGCGTCATAGCTACCACCATCGTGCTCATGAAAATCTCCGGGGAATAACTCACGCAAATCATCTAAGGAAATCTCACAGCAACGGTTTAGATAAACGGTGACCTCCTTGCCCTCCACTTCAGTCATCTCCGTGGCGACAAACGCCTGCGCCTGCTTCACCGAGCTCGCCGCATCCAGATTACCCCGTCTGCCGCCCACCACACGGCAGGCTAAGGTTGCCTCGCCCAGGCGGACTGCTAGCCGGTCACTGAATGCCGCCAACATCACCTGCCCGACTTGCTGTTTACGAAGATCAAAATCCACCTCTCCCCAATCCAGTCCCATCCTCACTGCCGTGCGCTCTAGTTGCTCCAAGGACTTAGAAACTTCACGCGCGCCCCGTGCCAAGATGCCTGAGTCGGCACAGCGCCTCACATCAAAACGCATATCACTGGCAAACTGATAAGCCCGCCACTCGGCAACAAAATCCGTACCGTCCTCCGGCTCTCTGAATTCACAATCCCCCGCCCCCCTGCGCCTCACCAATACCCCCTCTCCCTGAACTGCCGCCGCGATAAAGCCCGCCTCCGCCACACAGCCGAGCTCTTGAGCTTTTAATAACAAACATGCATACCTCGGGTGCAGTGGAAATTTCGCCATCGCCTTACCGCGCTCCGTGATCAGGCCTAATTCATCCACAGCCCCAAGCTGGTGCAAGAGCCCTTCAGCCGTCGCCAAGCCTTTCTCATCCGGCCTGTCTAACCAGCGAAAAGCTTGCACATCTTCGACCCCTACGGATTTCAAAGAAAGCGCAACCTCGGCAAGATCCACACGCAGAATCTCAGGTAAATCAAAGGCATTCCTTCGTCCCTGATCCGCCTCACCCCATAATCTGATACAACGTCCCGGTGCCGTTCGACCCGCACGCCCCGCACGCTGATCCGCCGATGCACGGGAAATCTTTGCAATCATCAAGGTATCAATCCCTCGCACTACATCGTAATGCGCCACCCTCGCCAAACCTGAGTCAATCACCGTGCGCACCCCATCAATGGTGAGAGAAGTCTCAGCAACATTGGTCGAAACAATAATCCTCGGTCTCCCCCCAGCTTTAGCAGGTGCCACCGCAGCATCCTGCAGCTTGGGGGACAATCCACTATAGAGTGGGCACACATCCCAGCCACGCGACCAACCCGCACGCTCAATGACTTCCACCGTCCGGCGAATCTCATGCACCCCGGGTAAAAACACCAACACATGCCCGACACCGTCGCGCGCTACATTGTCCTTCACGACCTCCGCCACCCGGTCCCATATCTTTACCTCCTCCCTTCCCCCTCGGCCTCCCGCTGGTGGAGGGCCAGCTCCTCGATAGCTAATATCGACAGGAAACGTGCGCCCCTCTGCCTCAAGAATGTCACATGGCTCGAGATAATCCTTCAAGCCTGCCACCTCCAGAGTAGCTGACATCACAATGAGTTTTAAATCCGGCCTCGCACCCTCTTGTAAATTTAAACACCGAGCCAGTGCCACATCACTGGCAATCCTGCGCTCATGAAACTCATCAAACACCACCGCCCCCACATGCGGCAAACCAGGATCGTCCTGCAGCCAGCGTTGTAATACCCCGTCAGTGACATACACAATCCGAGTGTCGGCTCCCATGCAGTTTTCAAACCGCACCACGTGCCCCACCTCCGTGCCATGCTTCACCCCACGCAACTTCGCCACATGGCGCGCCAGCATCCGCGCGGCGATCCGCCTCGGCTGCACCACCACGATCAAGCCCTCGACACCACCATCCAATAACATCGGCGGCACACAGGTTGATTTCCCAGAACCCGTAGGAGCACGTAGCAGCAGCCTGCCGCTCGAATGCACAGAATCGAGCAAGGACTCTCTCAAGTGATGAACAGGTAAATTCATACCTTATCCCTTTTTGTAGTATCTACGATAAGAACTGGGAGACATTCCCATCTCCTTGCTGAAAGCCCGACTAAAATTGGCCAACTCACCGTAGCCCAAGCTAGCGGCTACCTCACTAACCTGCATGCCCGTGTTGATTAATCGGTCACAGGCAGCGGACATCTTTGCCTGCATGATAAACCTCCTCGGCGTTGTGTTCATATGCTTCCTAAATAAGCGCTCTAGCGTGCTGATAGAAACCGCCGCTCGGTTAGCGACCTCTGATATGTCAATACCCTCCTCCAACCGTTCGTAAATATTGGCAACAATCACCGCTAGTTTGTGATGCCTCGTCGGCAGAGGAAGCCCCTCGTCATGACCCATGCGCCTGGAAATGCCAGCGGTGCCGACACATTGTTCACCTTTACCCAACAGCGGTATTTTGCTCGTCGATCGCCACTCCACACCCCCTAACCTTGTCGGCGTCAGCTCTGAAGCACTCCACAAGGCCTGCCCCGACACGATGACTCTCTCATCATCCGCCTGATACTTCACCGCCAGCTCGTGAGGGAAAACATCCTCATCTTTGCAACCTATCAAATCTGCAGCATCACGCATCGCTACCTCGTAACAAAAGGCGTTGTTGACGAACATGAACCTTCCGTGCAAATCCTTCATCCAGAATATGACACCTGGTAACGCCTGAAACAGCGCCGTTGCTATCTGTCCCGGCAACAATGAAGACATAAAACCTTCAATATCAGCACTTTGAATATCCTTCACGCCCCTATTCTGAGCATCCAAGAGATATTTACAATGACGAAAAATGACAAATAATTGACGACTAGCCCTATAGACATCTTGAGCATCCTATACATAATACCAACCAACTTTGATGACCGAGCTCACCAGCTCACCAAAAAAATCTCTCATATAACTAAGAACCAACAACTAGGAACAACAAACGAACACGATCATGTCTGAATACTTCCCAACCATACCTGCCTTCCAATACGAAGGCCCCGGCTCGACGAACCCCTTTGCCTTCCGCCACTACAATGCTGATGAAGTCATTGGTGGTAAAACCATGAGCGAGCACCTCCGCTTCGGCGCCGCCTACTGGCACGTCATGCGCAACGAACTCGGCGACCCCTTCGGAGCCGGTACTGCCCTGATGCCATGGGACGACGGCTCAGAGTCTCTCCAGAATGCTCTCAACCGCATCCCCGTCTTCTTTGAGTTCCTTGAGAAAAGCCAGATTGATTACTACTGCTTCCACGACCGCGATATCTCACCCGAGGGAGCCACGCTCACAGAAACCCACAAAAACCTAGACCGCATTGTCGAAGAGCTTGAGAAGTTCCAGAATGAAACCGGTAAAAAACTCCTCTGGGGAACAGCATGCTTGTTTAGCCACCCACGCTACGCCCAAGGAGCAGCCACCTCACCTCAAGCTGACGTTTTTGCCTACGGTGCCAGCCAGATCAAGCACGCCCTAGAAGCCACCCACCGTCTTGGTGGTGAAGGCTATACCTTCTGGGGAGGCCGTGAGGGTTACGCCACCCTACTCAATACCGACATGAAGCGCGAGCTCGACCACCTCGCCGCCATGCTTCACCTCGCCGTGGATCACGCCAAGAAGATCGGCTACACTGGCCAGTTCTACATCGAGCCCAAGCCACGTGAACCATCCACCCACCAATATGACTCGGACTCCGCAGCTTGTCTGAACTTCCTGCGTGAGTATGACCTGCTCGACCACTTCAAGCTCAACATCGAGACCAACCACGCCACACTCGCCGGCCACACTATGGAGCACGAGCTCGATGTCGCCATTGGTGCTGACGCTCTGGGAAGTATTGACGCCAACCGCGGTGACGAGCTCATCGGCTGGGACACCGACCAGTTCCCCACCAACGTCTACGACACCACTCAAGTCATGCTCCGCGTGCTCGGCATGGGCGGATTCACCACTGGGGGCCTCAACTTTGACGCCAAACGCCGCCGTGAGTCCCATGAGCCCGAGGACCTATTCCACGCCCACATCGGTGGCATGGACGCTTTTGCCAGAGGACTCAAAATCGCCCACAAAATCGCCGAAGATGGCCGCATGAGCTCATTTATCAGCGATCGCTACGCCTCCTATGACTCCGGTATCGGTGCCGAGATCGCGGCCGGCTCTACCAGTCTCGATGCCTTGGATGCTCACGCCCAGAGCATTAAAGCTCCACAACTGCCTAGTGGCCGTCAGGAAATGCTGGAAAATATTATCAATGATTATCTGGTATAATCATTTCATTCTAGTAAAAACGCCAATCGCTTTTGCGATGAAACAAACAGATAAACTTATATATGAGTATTAATAATAACGAAATTCACAGAAAACGCCTATTATGGGCGGGCTTTGTTGCTATTCTTGCCGCTGGTGTCGGCTTTGGTATCCGTGGCGGTATTTTTGCCAATTGGGCAGCCGACTTTGGATTTAGTGGTGCCCAGCTGGGTGCTGTTGGTGGAGCTGGCTTCACTGGCTTTTGCTTTGGCATCATGATTGGCGGCGTTGTCGTCGACAAGATTGGCTACGGCAAGCTGGTTGTTGCGGCCTTCCTATTCCATATTCTCTCGGCCTTCATCACCTTTGGTGCAACTCAAGGTCAAGACAGCGAAACCGCTTACCAATTCCTCTTCTGGGGTATGTTTGTATTTGCGCTAGCTAATGGAACACTTGAAGCCGTTGCCAACCCACTGGTTGCAACGCTCTTCCCTGAAAACCGTAATCACTACCTTAACATCCTACACGCATCGTGGCCACTCGGCATGATTCTCGGTGGCATGGTTGGTTGGTTCCTCGGTGGCGAAGGCGGATGGGGATGGAAAGGCCAGTTGGCTCTCTACCTCGTTCCCACACTTGTATACGGTATTATGTTCTTGGGACAAAAATTCCCTCAGTCTGAAGCCTCTGCAAAGGGACTCAAATTCGGAGAGATGCTCAAGGATGTTGGTATTCTTGGAGGACTCGTTGTCTCTTTCATGCTTTACCTATTCTTCCAAGGCACTCTGGCTCCGTTCTTTGAAGCTGGATCAAGCGCACCACGCATGATCTCCCTGGCTATTGGCCTTGCCACCCTATTGGCAATTGGCGCCATGACCAAGTTCTCTATCGGTCACTGGCTGATTTTCGTCTTGTTCATCACACACGCACTTGTTGGAGCCGTCGAACTCGGCACCGATGGATGGATCCAAAATATCACTGGAGCTATCCTGAGTGAGCAGGAAGGCAAGATGCTCTTCGTGTTCACCTCACTGGTGATGTTCCTACTTCGATTCTGCGCTCACTTCATTGAGAAGAAAGCAGGACTCAACCCTATCAGCCTGCTCTTTATTTGCGCTGTCTTAGGTTGTATTGGTCTCAATCTCGTATCTGCAGTCACAGCCTTCGGCCCTGCCCTTGGTGCGCTTCTTGTATACGCTATTGGTAAGACATTCTTCTGGCCTACCATGCTCGCTGTAGTCGGAGACCGCTTCCCAGCCACTGGTGCTGTAGCGATGAGTCTCATGGGTGGTATTGGCATGATGTCCGCAGGACTTATCGGATCCCCCGGACTTGGTTACTTCAAAGACCGCTACGCAGCTGAAGAGCTTAACAAAGCTGATGCTGTTCTCCACGCTGAGTGGAAAGATTCTGAGAAGCAAAGTAGCTTCCTTATGTTTGACGCTGTTGATCCAATCGATGCAAAACGTCTGGAAGAAGCTAAAGGCGCAAAAGTAGACGAACGCACAGAAGCTCAAGCAACTGTTGTCGCCGCAGACATCGAGGGCAACCGACGCACCTTGAAGGTCGACTCCCTAATACCAGGCGCCATGGCTGTCATCTACCTGTTCCTGATCTTCTACTTCAGGGCAAAGGGTGGCTACAAGCCCGTCGAGCTCACCAGCGGTGAAAAAAGACCTATAGCGCAAGCCGATGAATTCTAAGCTATAGTCTGCTTACCTCAAATAAGACTCACTCAACGCCTTCCCTGCCAAAGCAGGGAAGGCGTTTCTCCCACTACCTATTAACAACACCCAATCGACAACATGTTTCTCGGACTTGACTGCTCCACACAAAGCTTTTCTGCGCTCATCATTGACGCGAGTAAAGGCACGATTATCCACGAAGCATCGGTCAATTTCGAGGGTGACCTACCTCACTATCAAACCTCATCCGGCTTTGTCCACGGCGACTTACCCGGAGAGGTTTTTTCTGATCCACTCATGTGGGTGGAGGCCCTTGACCTGCTTTTAACAAGACTAGTCGAGAGCGGAGCCGACCTATCAGCCATTGAAGCCATCTCCGGCTCAGGTCAGCAGCATGCCACCGTCTATCTTAACGATCGTTTCAATTCAACCTTGGCAGATTTGCAAAGCGTAAGCTGCCTCAAGGACCAGCTAGTATCCTGCCTCAGCCGCCCGCTCTCCCCTATCTGGATGGACAGCTCCACCGCCCAAGAGTGCGAGGAAATCGCCTCCGCTATCGGTGGCAATGATGAGCTATGCAGGCGCACAGGGTCCACCGCCACCCAGCGTTTCTCCGGTGCTCAAATCCGCCGATTTTCCAAACTTTCCCCTGAGGCGTGGCAAGACACCGCCCACGTTCACCTCAACAGCTCCTTCCTTGCCTGTGTCTTAGCCGGTAAATCGGTCGACATTGACCATGGTGACGGCGCCGGCATGAACTTGATGAACCTCAAGTCGGGAGACTGGGATGAGGAAATCGTCAACATCACTGCTGAGGGACTCGCTGACAAACTGCCCGCCCTCAAACCCTCCTCAACAATCGCCGGCAACATTTCTCCCTACTTCGTTGAGAAATACCAATTCAATCCCGAGGCCAAAGTCGCTCTCTGGTCGGGTGACAATCCATGCAGCTTGGTAGGCATGGGTGCCGCCTCCCCCGGCAAGATGGTCATCAGCCTCGGCACGAGCTACACCCTCTTTGCCGCCATGGACCAGCCAGTCACAGACCCAAGCGGATTTGGACACGTTTTCGGTAACCCCTGCGGCGGATTCATGAGCCTGATCTGCTTTAGCGAAGGTGCTCTCGCACTGGAAAAACTTCGCAGTGAGTTAGACATCACTTGGAACGAGTTCAGCGATGCCGCAATGAGCCAGGAGCAGAGCCCAATTCGGAGCCTTCTCGACAAGCAATTCCTCAACATGAAAGCCCGCGGCGAATGGATGGGCCAATCGCCAGGCACGATCTACGTCACTGGCGGCGCATCCAAGAATCAAGGCATCTGCCAAACGATCGCCAATATTTTTAACAGCAACGTCCAACGCATGTCCACCAGCTCATCAGCTGGACTGGGAGCATCCATCCGCGCCGCTCACGCCACTGGCAATTTTTCACTCAATGATCTTGAAAAGAAATTTACAGCTCCAGATTTGGAAAGCACAATCGCTCCAGATCCCGAAGCTGTAAAAATCTACCAAAACCTCTGAACGCATACCTCCGCCGTACTCGGCACCTTAATCACGATACAACATTCACTATTTAGTATTCTAATGTCCCGTCCTGTCACACTATTCACCGGCCAATGGGCCGACCTCTCACTTGCAGACCTCTTACCCAAGGTAAAAGAAATGGGTTATAATGGCGTTGAGCTTGCCTGTTGGGGCGATCACTTCGACGTTGATGCTGCCCTTGCCGATGATCAATACGTTGCCGATAAATGGCAGCTACTCAATTCTCATGGCTTAGACTGCTATGCCATCTCCA
>Ga0206128_1004163_pt1 | contig 11439 bp, 9 predicted proteins | sample Helgoland_Spring_7_FD_148601 | JGI IMG/M metagenome (GOLD analysis project Ga0206128, IMG submission 148601) | Pelagic subsurface seawater microbial communities from Kabeltonne, Helgoland, North Sea - Helgoland_Spring_Bloom_20160426_1 | ecosystem: Environmental > Aquatic > Marine > Epipelagic ...
CCCCCAAAGGCGGGCTCAAACGCTCTTGAGGTTCCGCTGTCTGATAATCAGCTGTATTAAATAAACCATTTACTTTGTCTCGCTTGTGTTTAAACTTGCGGGCTTACTTAGCTCAGGGTCTCTTTTTAATCATGACGTTAAAGACAGTGAAAGAAACGGTAATGGCGGCGCCATTTCTCCTTATATCCATCGCGGTTTTTGCCGGCGAGACGAACACTGAGGAGACATCGACTAAAAATACTTTATCAGAGACCATAGTCGAGACCGTTGTGGTGACAGGCAGGCGATCAGAACAAGCCTTGACCGGACTGATAGGTGCCGTAGGTCAAGTCTCGGGAGAGGAAATCAAGCGCATTGCCCATGCTCATATCAGCCAAACTGCAGGCCGCCTTCCCGGTGTCTGGTTGAGTCGCGGCAATGGTCAGGAGCTGCTCGCCTCAGTGAGATCACCCGTGTTTACCGGCGCTGGAAGTTGCGCTGAAATCTTGACCACAGAGGATGGCTTACCGATCAGACCAACGGGCATGTGCAATGTCAATCAATTGTTTGAGGTAAACACTGAGCAGGCCTCTGGATTGGAAGTATGGCGCGGTCCGGGAACCGTGTTTTACGGCTCCAATGCGATGCACGGCGTTATTAATACTCTCTCTCCAGTGGTGGAATCAAATTCCTTGGACGTAGAATTGGGTAGCCACAACTACCGAAGAGTCAAAATTGGCTGGCAAAATAGTGTCAGAAATCAGCAGTTTCAAATTGCAGCAAATGGCGTGTCTGATGGTGGATTCAAAGACCAGTCGGGTTTCGATCAGCAAAAAATGACCATGACCCACCAATGGAGTGGAGCCAACATTGAAACCAAGACTCTTCTCTCAGCGGTGAATCTCAATCAAGAGACAGCGGGTTTTTTCAAAGGTCTTGATAGCTACAAAGACAACGCAGTGTGGAAAACTAACCCCAATCCCGAGGCCTTCCGTGATGCCTCAGCACTGAGGCTATCAACCTCCATTGAAAGGCAGCTGGGAACTGACACTACTTCATCGCAATTAATGGTTAGACCATATATTCGTCGCAGTAATATGACATTTTTACAACACTATCTGCCCGGCCAGCCTCTGGAAAAAAACGGGCAAACCAGTGCAGGGGTGCAAACTCACTATAGCTTTACCGCTCAATCCGCAAAAATTTGGCTAGGGCTGGATAGTGAATGGGCAGATATGTTCGTCGAAGAGTTTCAGGAAAACCCCTTGGGCACGGCGGACAATGTCCGTTTTCAAGGACAACACTACGACTTCAGCGTAACCAGCAAACAGTACGCGCTTTTTGTTAACGCCGAGTGGTCGTTAAGCGAAAACATCGCCTTGGAGGCTGGACTGCGCTATGAATCGCTCAAGTATGACTATAACAACAAAATGATAGACGGTAGCTCCAGAGACGATGGAAGCTCATGTAACTCGTCAACCGGCAGCTGTCGCTACTACCGACCCTCAGATCGAACCGACACCACCGATAATTTAAACTATCAGCTCGGTGCCAATTATGAAGTCAATGCAACAACGAATTTCTACACACGCATCGCAAGTGCCTACCGTGCGCCGCAAATAACCGAGCTGTATCGTCTGCAAAAAGAACAGAGCATTGAGCTGGTGAAAGCTGAGAAAGTTAATAGCTTGGAAATGGGTATCAACTTTGAATCGGAATCCTGGGCGGCACAGCTGTCGCTTTATGCGATGCACAAAGATAATGTTATTGTTAAAGATACCAATAGTTTTGTGGTTAACGACGGCAAAACTCGTCATCAGGGCATAGAATGGAAGTCGAAATATATACTCAATGACAACTGGCAGTTGACAACATCGGGAACCTGGGCGAAACACACCTATGACTATACTCGACTATATGGTGACATCGATATCAATGGCAATGATATAGACACTGCACCGCGCAGACAGGGAAGTGTCCAGTTACTTTACCAACAAAACAATCGAAGCTTTGAGTTGGAGTGGGTTTACTTGGGTGTATATTATCTGGATCCGCAAAATAACCATGAATACCCGGGGCATAACCTAGTCAATCTCCGCGCTGACAGAGCTTTGGGAGTTTGGGATATTTCAGCCCAACTGACTAACCTCGCTGACCGGCGCATAGCAGATCGTGCCGATTATGCATTTGGTAGCTACCGCTATTTTGTTGGTGAAGGACGGGGGGTGATGTTGGGAGTTAAACGGCAGTTTTAACGCCGCGCACTGGTGCCCTATGTCAGTCAGTGCAGATTAATACTGGCGTGTCAGTTGTCACCAAATCGAACAAATTGATGACATCGGTATTGACCATGCGTATGCAACCATGAGACGCTGGGCTGCCAATAAGATACTCTTCGTTGGTGCCATGGAAGTAGATATACCGCTCGAAAGTATCCACGTCACCCCCCTGATTAATACCAGGTTCTAGGCCGGCAAGCCGAAGGATCCTGCTCAGAATGTAATCCTCTGAGCTTTCTTCCTCGGGCTTTTGTGTCTCAATCGGAACAATATCTCCTGTCGGGACTCTACCCACAAAACACATGCCGATGGGCTGATCAGCACCGATGCATTCGCATATTTTGTGCAAGCCGCTCGGGGTCCCATAACTGTCCTTCAGATTGCTGGAGGGCAAGACCGATGTGGAAACCACATAGGTCTCTATCAGCGAAAGTGATCGATCGAGCAGATAGCAACATTGGCGGGCAATATCAACGTGCAATGCGAAATTTACGCAGGTGTTATCAGCCAGGTAACGTTGTAATTTTTCCGTTTTCATATACCAGATTTCACTTCAACGAGGTTGTCTAGAAAGCACTATAGACTATAATTCAACACTCATAACTATCGCCTTATTCACGGGTAAAAAAGCGTTGCGGCGGAGTCGCAAAGTTACTCCCTTTGCGATCCCGCCTCACCCATGCATTAAAGAATCACTATAAACCCATAAACCCGAAGACCAAATAATATATTTCGATTCACAAATGATAATTTTGAATCATTAAATTAATCTGTACTACATTACTAGCTCTCAATTATTTTAACGTTGGCGCGCCACTATGCGAAGTTACACCGCTCTGACGGAGAAGTCGATGACAACATAGTCAACTCATGCAACGTTTTACATGAATGACGAAGAGTGTAAGTGTCTCTCGTTATCTCAAGATCGAGTAGAAAACTTGCTACTTTGCAATTGTCAGGCATTGTGACAATAGGCCCTACCTGCTCTGTAGCGCCACCGCGGCGCTTTAAAATAACGCCCATAACTGGGGTAGCAGTGACAAAGATATTGCGCCGATTAAATCCATCCCAAGTAGAATCGACAGCAGTGGCTAACAATAGATCGAGAACTGTTACGCCGCATTCACTCAAATTTTTATGACGGTATTTCAAATCAATCGCATTTCTAGACACCTCAACTGCTGAGCGCTTTTTGATATCCTCAATACTTCCTGAGATAGTCTCCAGAAAGTATCTGTCCACCATCCACTCATGCCTACTATCAACAAGTCTTATAGTTCCTATGACCTCGCCGCGGTCATCTTCGACACAGACCATGGCAGCATACTCATCAAACTCGTCTATCTCTCGACCATCTGCTGCTTCGGGAACCCATTTTAGTTCTTCGCTATAAACCTTATGTCGAAGCCGGTAAGCTTTATCTTTTTGTTCTTGGGTTACGGCAATATAGCTACGGTAGCCTGGGATGGTAAAACCTATCTCAGAATTATTCTTTGAAGAGCCAGATTGAATGTCTTTAGTTACTTGATTTACTAGTACGTTTTGCATGTTATTTCTCCGATTAAAAAAGTTTACTGCTCAAAAATAATACAATTCTCTCTACGATGTACACTAAAACCCTGACTCTTCGGACAGGTTATGACTTTTATATGCCTAAAATGTTGATATTAAAACTGTCCTTTGGGACAGGTATGTTAATGTTTTTAGTCGAATATTATCCTTTTGAGTCACCAAATTAAAATCGTTCACCAATGGTTTGCCAAAAGCAAACAAAACGCGATAGTATTCTCCGAGAGGGCTGAACATGGTTATTTCTGAACGGCAAAAATTTAAACAGGTTATTTTTTACCGGTGGCCTCAGCATGGCGGGGGGCACTCGCAGCTGAGCTTCTTGTCGTCCAGCGAGCAAAAACATGGTCACATGCTAGACGTCAATGGGCTCTCCCATTTTATTGGTCAGACTTTTGAGAATACCTCAAGCCGACAAGATTGCGCGAAATTCCAAATAACCCTGCTGGATCCAGATGATCGTGCAGAAAATGCGATCTTTGCGGTACAGTTTCTCGGCTTCTATGCCAATAATCTGAGTATAAGAGCACTGTCGGGGCAAAAGCTGGCACAATTAACGCAAATTCGTCGCAATATACCCCATCAGCTTTTTTGCACCAAAGACGGCTTGTTCTGGACGGTGCCGGAGCGTTTACTCTATTGAATCAAGCCCAGTATCGCGCCTTTACGCACCGCTTGTTCGCGATTATGCACTCGCAGTTTGCGGAAAATATTATTGAAATGAAATTTTACTGTCCTCTCAGTGATGCCCATAATAGCGCCAATTTCCCAATAGGACTTGTCATAGCTCGCCCATTGCAGGGCTTCCAACTCTTTTTTGGTTATGGACGGCGAACGCAAAAATCCAGGGCGGCTTAAAACTTCGTTGATGTGCGGCAGTAACTGTTTAATCATAAGATGCTGACTTTCATCAATGTGATCTGGATCTATTGTCACTGAAGCTAGCGACGCAGTATGAGTAATTTGATGTTCGGTTCTCCCTAGTGTATACCCGTCCTTCAGCCCAAAGCGTTCGGCAGCAGCCACGAACTGGGAGCACTCATCACCGCAGTAAGTGTATGCTTCTTCCCACCTGAATACATCCTCAACTACCGCACAATATTTGACAACAGGATCAACGAGAGTAAACTTCTGTTCTTCGTAATATCCCGCCCAGTCGCTTCTTATTCCAAAAGAAATCATCGTGGCTGTGGATTGTAAATCATCTTTCTTATAGCTCTCCGCCACCGAGAGCATCATTCCGTCGATATTGCAGAGGGCCTGCATATCCAACCAAATATCTTCAATATCCTCCTCTGACCTTGCCTTCAGGCAAGCGTTCATCACATCCATGCATCCCATCATTTGGTCTGAGGAAATCAATTTTTAGCTCCCATAAACTAACACTATTCTTGTAATTTCAACCAACGTTAAAGGTCGTACGAACCCTCACAAGTTCTGAGACCATGCTATCAACAATAATGCCTATAATTTTTACTTAAAATGCGAACTGGTACTCAAATTTAACAATAATATTTCACCTGAAATAGCCCGAAGCAAACTGATTTACTAGGCCTGCTCATCTTCAGTACTTATACAATAGCATAGACTTTCTAACTCGAACTTAATCGTCGAATAATGTCAGATCTTTAGCGTAAAATAACTCTCATTACAAAATCGTGGGCCAGTTGGGGTGATGAAAGAACTCGCCCTCAGGCCGATCGATCCGTTCAAATGAGTGAGCGCCAAAGAAATCTCTCTGTGCTTGAAGCAAGTTTGCGGGCAGTCGTCTACAACGATAGGCGTCAAAGTAACTAAGGGCGGCACTAATTGATGGTATCGGTATTCCACCCCTCGCTGCAAGGGCTACAACTTCTCTCCATTGATGTTGACCACTGCTGAGCGCATCGACAAAAAATGGCGCAAGCATCATATTTATTAATGTAGGCTCCAGTTTGTAGGCATCCACGATGTGACGCAAAAACACAGCTCGAATAATACAGCCACCACGCCAGATGGATGCGATGGCACTGATATCAACCTGCCAATTGTGTTCATCGCTGGCACGCTGAACAAGATCCAACCCCTGAGCATAGGCGACTATCTTAGAAAGATACAACGCACTGCGCACCTGCCTAACAAGATCAACTTTCCGATTATCTGAAATCGCCATATTCCAACTATCAGGCCCCGCTAATACCGTTGCGGCGGCACGTCGCTCATCTAACCGAGAGGACAACAATCGAGCCTCAACCGCAGAGGCTATCGCAGATAGGGGCACAGCGCTTTGAACACCGCTCAACGCTGTCCAGCGACCCGTCCCCTTCTGTCCAGCGCGATCGACCACAACATCAATCAAGTCTTGATCCGAGTGTAGATCCTTTTGGCGCAATATCTGTGCGGTGATTTCTATGAGGTAGGATTCTAATTCGCTCTGATTCCATTGATCAAAAATGTCTGCCAGCTCAGTGTTAGAGAATCCTGCCGACTTGAGGATATGATATGCCTCACAAATCAGCTGCATATCAGCATATTCGATGCCGTTATGAACCATCTTGACATAATGACCAGCGCCACCGGAACCCACATGAACGACACAAGGCTGTCCGTCAACCTTCGCAGCGATAGCCTCAAAGAATGGCTTGACCATGGACCAACTGGTGCGATCTCCACTGGGCATAATGGATGGGCCTTTTAAGGCACCCTCTTCCCCACCAGAGATTCCGGCTCCTAAAAATCGAATACCTTTGTCTGCAAGCTCCCTTTCACGACGAGCAGTATCAACAAAGAGTGTATTGCCCCCATCAATAATTAAATCACCTGGATCCAACAATGATACAAGCCCTGCAATAACCGCATCGACTGCATCACCCGCAGGAACCATCACTTGAATCATACGAGGTTGTTTTAACTGCCCAACTAGATCACTGAGAGAGGTGCAACAAATCAAATTCTGCGAGGCATAGGTTTCGGAAAAACTCGCATTCACACAAGGTAAATGGTCATGAACGGCTACGCGAAAACCCTTTGAGGCCATATTTCGCGCCAGATTTTGCCCCATAACACCCAACCCAATGAAGCCAAAATCACACTCGTACATGATGTTTTCCCAAGATTTTTTGAGGTTATAACTGAGCGTGGCATTCTAACTTCTTTTGCCTTATTCAGACAGATGAAAATACGATTTTGATGTACTATTTTAACGCTTTTATCTGACACTAAAAACGAACCATAGGATCATTCTCTGGGGCCAAACTTAGCTGCGCGTTTCTCTACAAAAGCGGCTATACCCTCTTGACCATCTCTCGCGGCGGTGCCCTCAGCCATGACACCGGCTGCAAAGCTGTAGGCGTCGGCCTGGGGCATATCAATCTGAGCATAGTAGGCTCGTTTACCCATTGCTTTCGACGTGGCTGAGCCTCTGGTGGCTCGGCGCATCAGCTCATTCGTTTCATCAATCAATTTATCATCTGCAACAACACGGTTGACTAGTCCCCACTCTGCTGCCGTCTGCGCATCAATGGCATCGCCCAGTAAAGCCATCTCTAGCCCGCGCTTGCGCCCCACTGCTCTGGCAATACCGACCATCGGCGTATGACAAAAGAGTCCGCCTTTGCCACCAGGGGCAGCAAAAGTGGCTGATTCTGCAGCTACAGCCATATCGCACATAGACACCAGCTGGCATCCTGCCGCCGTGGCGAGGGCGTGAACCCTTGCAATAACCACCTGAGGTAACGACTGTATCAACATCATCATGCAAGTGCAGAGATCAAATAATTCTCGAGCGTCTTGTTCTGAGGCATGGAGCATGTCAGCGAAGTTGTGACCCGCAGAAAATACCGGCCCTTTTGCAGCAATAATTACACCCAGAGCATCAGACTCAGCAATCGAGCGGAACGCATCGATCATCTCAGACATCGTTTCGATGGCCAGAATATTGCGTTTTTCCGGACTAATCATTGTGATTACTGAGATATCACCTTGGTGATCTATGCTTATGCGCTTGTAGCTCATAAATGTGACTCCAAATTCGCCTCTAGTGGTTACCGACGACCTTGCCAATACACTGACTTTTTGAGATAAACCCTCGAACAGTGTAAACAGTCAAAAAATACGCGCAACCCCAATAATCGATAACCTCGCTTTTACCCATCAACTCTGCTCACTGAAGCGCCAAGAAAGACTAACTTCGACTCACACAACGGCAGAGAAATGTGGCACAATTTAGTATTTACTGCGACGCTCAATATCACCTGCAGATGCTCAATTATCTATGAACGAAACCACAATAACCAAACACACCCCAATGATGCAGCAATATCTGCGGATCAAATCTGAGCATCCAAAAGATATCGTTTTTTATCGCATGGGCGATTTCTATGAATTGTTTTTTGACGATGCAAAGAGGGTCAGCCAACTACTCGACATCACATTGACGGCTCGCGGAAAAGCAAACGGTAACCCCATACCGATGTGTGGCGTCCCCTACCATGCCGCAGAGAGCTATTTGGCTAAACTGGTTAAACAGGGATTATCTGTTGCTATTTGTGAGCAAGTGGGAGACCCAGAAACCAGTAAAGGGCCCGTTGAACGCAAAGTCATGCGCATTTTAACGCCGGGAACTGTCACCGATGAAGCCCTACTTGATGATCGCAGTGATAATCTGTTGGTGGCTTTTCACCGTGTCAATAGCGTTTTCGGTATGGCATCTCTCAATATGAGTAGCGGTCAATTCATCATCTCAGAATTATCAACCGAGGAAGAGCTGCAAAGTGAAATTCAGCGTCTCAACCCTGTTGAAGTATTAATGTCAGACGAACTTTCCGAATTTAATTTCCTCGAAAATCATTCCAGCGTAAAGCGGCGTGGCCCATGGGAATTTGATCTCGAGTCAGCGCAGCGACAACTGAATCGGCAATTTTCCACCAAAGACTTATCGGGCTTTGGCTGCGATCATCTACCTCAAGCAATCGCCGCGGCCGGGTGTCTGCTGCAGTACGTCAAAGATACACAGCGCGCCGACTTACCCCACATCAGGACGATCGCGGCAGAGCAACGGGATGAAGCTGTTTTACTGGATGCGGCAAGCAGGCGTAACTTGGAACTGGACACGAATCTATCGGGAGGGCCTGAGAACACTCTTTTTGATGTGTTAGACACCACTGCCACAGCAATGGCAAGTCGCTTGCTGCGCCGGTGGATTAACTGCCCTACTCAAAACATAGGCATACTGGAACATCGGCAAAATAGCATAAATCTACTGCAACAGAACTTTCTTCATGAGAATTTACACAATTATTTGAAGCAAGTAGGCGATATGGAACGCATCCTCACTCGAGTGGGACTGCGCTCAGCTAGGCCTAGGGATCTCACTCGTTTATTCGACTCCTTAAACACACTGCCGCAGATTGCCAAATGCCTTGAGGGTGTCGAGGATGGTCATTTACGAAGTCTAGCAACTACTGCTCAACCGCTACCGCATTTAGCTGATCTATTGAGCAGCGCTATTACTGACAATCCTCCAATGGTGATTCGCGATGGTGGCGTTATAGCCGAGGGGTACGACCCTGAACTTGACGAACTCCGCGCGCTCAACACCAATGCTGGGGAGTTTCTTCTGGCCTTGGAAGAGCGGGAAAAAGTGGCCACTGGTATTCAAACTCTAAAGGTCGGTTATAACCGTGTTCACGGCTATTACATCGAGATATCAAAAGGCCAGAGCGATAAGGCTCCGGTGGAATACATTCGTCGGCAGACGCTTAAAAATGCCGAGCGCTTTATCACCCCAGAACTCAAAACTTTTGAAGACAAAGCACTCAGTGCCAAAAGTCGTGCTTTGGCAAGAGAGAAATATCTCTATGAACAACTTTTAGAAGATCTCAATTGCGAATTGACAGCATTGCAAGTCTGCGCTGCTGCCATTGCAGAAATTGATGTATTAACTGCTTTGGCTGAGCGAGCCTACAGTTTGAATTTCTGCCAACCTAAACTCTCTGAAACACCTGGAGTCAACATCCAAACAGGCCGGCATCCCGTAGTGGAGCAGGTTTCCAGTGAGCCCTTTATTGGCAATCACTTAGTGATGAATGAACAACGTAAAATGTTGATCATCACAGGCCCAAATATGGGCGGAAAATCAACCTACATGCGGCAAACCGCGCTGATCGTTTTAATGGCTCAAATAGGCAGTTTTGTGCCAGCAGATAGTGCAGTGATTGGCATTACCGATAGAATCTTCACGCGCATTGGATCTTCAGACGACCTGGCCGGCGGGCGGTCAACCTTTATGGTGGAGATGACCGAGACTGCTAACATTTTACATAACGCCACTGATCGCAGCTTGGTATTAATGGACGAAGTGGGTCGCGGCACCAGCACTTTCGATGGACTCTCTCTAGCCTGGGCCTGTGCCTATCATCTGTCCAAATCTGTTAGAGCTTTCACGCTATTCGCCACGCACTATTTCGAGCTCACCGCACTGCCAGAAGAAACTGACAACGCGGTCAACGTCCACCTGAATGCCACTGAGCACGATGAAAGCATTGTATTTATGCACAGCGTTCAAGAGGGGCCAGCCAGTCAAAGTTACGGGATCGAGGTGGCCAAATTAGCTGGCATACCGCAGGCAGTGATAAGCCTAGCTCGTGCCGAATTAGCCAAGCTAGAGGCCAGCAATAACCTCGCCGAGAAAGACTTAACCATCACCAATGCGGAACCAAAACAGAGTGAATTGCTTCTTTCATCTACGTCCACCGCCTTACAAACGCGACTATCGGAAATATCACCGGATGAACTCTCGCCAAAGCAAGCTCTCGATCTGATTTATGAGCTAAAGAACTTGGAACAGCGTAACTATCGGTAGCTGAGTAAAATGTAAAAAAACATTACAGAGTCATTAGCCAACCCGTCGCAAAATGATACAATAAGCACCCGCTAAACACTAACATCCTCACGAGAGACTCATCATGGCCTTTGTTGTTGGCGATAACTGCATTAAGTGTAAACATACCGATTGCGTCGAAGTCTGTCCCGTGGATTGTTTTTATGAGGGGCCTAACTTCTTGGTGATTCATCCGGATGAATGCATTGACTGTGCGCTGTGTGAGCCCGAGTGCCCCATAGAGGCTATTTTTGCTGAAGACGAAGTGCCTGAAGGCCAGAAAAATTTTATTCAACTCAACGCCGAGCTCGCTGAAGTCTGGCCTAACATTACCGAGCAGATCGACCCACTACCTGACGCGGAAAAATGGGATGGCGTGGAAGGAAAACTGAAATATTTGGAGCGTTAGCACCATTTCAACTAGATATTAACCAGAAATAGGTTAAACTTGCGTCCGCTACGCACCCGTAGCTCAGCTGGATAGAGTAGGTGGCTTCGAACCACTTGGTCGGGGGTTCGAATCCCTCCGGGTGCGCCATAAAACAAACCCTGAGCCTTTGACTTGGGTTTTTTTTGGTTCAGTCGGGGTATTGATTCGAAGCCCTGTTCGACAAGGTGCGCAGGCATCTTGGACGAGGAGCGCAGCGACGCCGCCCGCAGGGGCTTTAACGCAACAGCGTTAAAGATCAATCCCTCCGGGTGCGCCATAAAACAAACCCTGAGCCTTTGACTTGGGGTTTTTTTTGGTTCCCC
>Ga0206128_1004167_pt1 | contig 11436 bp, 9 predicted proteins | sample Helgoland_Spring_7_FD_148601 | JGI IMG/M metagenome (GOLD analysis project Ga0206128, IMG submission 148601) | Pelagic subsurface seawater microbial communities from Kabeltonne, Helgoland, North Sea - Helgoland_Spring_Bloom_20160426_1 | ecosystem: Environmental > Aquatic > Marine > Epipelagic ...
AAAAAATAAATTTTTTAGCGATGCTCAAATTTATAAATATGGGTTTAATTGGTCTCCTATGTATAGACGTTCTACGGGGGAAATAATTGAAGTTTCTGAAGATTTATTATATATAAAAATTAAAATCCCTCTAAATTGGAAAAACAGAAACTTTGTTGGTTCTATTTTTGGAGGTAGTATGTTATCTGCCACAGATCCTATTTATATGATTCAACTTTTAAAAATTTTGGGTGATAACTATGTGGTTTGGGATAAATCAGCAACAATTAAATACAAAAGACCCGGAACAGAAACTATATTCTGTGAATTTACGTTTACGCCTGAAGAGGTTTACGCTATCAAAAAAGATGTTGACAAAAACGGTGAGATTGACATTGTAAAAACACCTAATATTATAAATAAAGATGGTATTGTTATTGCTGAACTTACTAAAACTATTTATGTTGCGGATAAGACTTTTTACAAAGAAAAGAGAAAACAAAAAACTTCCAGATAATAGGTTTTATCTACTTTGTTTTCATTAAAAAAGAATTTTATTATCTTTATTTTTTACACATAAACATATTTTATGAAATTTTTAAAAAAACTTTTTAAATGGACTGCATATTTAATTGGGTCTATTATTATTTTACTATATATTTTTGATTATGATTATATACTAAGAGGAGTCAAAGTAGTTTATTTTACTGGACATAATACAGCCTTTATTGATGATCATCCCTATTTTGAAAATGATATTATCGAAAAAGGGAATACCCCTAGCCCTTGGCCTATTCATGAAGATTACAATGCAATAAATGAAACTAAAAAACTCACTTCCGTAAATAAAGATTGGGGAACAATAGCCTATGTAATTATCAAGAATGATAGTATCTGGTTTGAAAAATACTATGATGGTTTTAATGAAAACTCAAAAACCAATTCATTTTCGATGGCAAAAAGCATTACAACTTCTCTCCTTGGAAAAGCTATTATGGATGGTTACATCGAAGATTTAAATCAACCCGTTAGTGACTTTTATCCAGAATACGATTATGCAAAAACGACTGTCGGAGATTTAGCATCTATGGCTTCAGGATTAGATTGGATAGAACTATATACAAACCCTTTTTGTATTACAGCACGAGCGAATTATGATAATGATTTAGCCGAAACTATTTTAAACCAAAAAGTAGTTAAAACTCCTGGAGTAGAATTTGAATATTTAAGTGGTAGTACAGCCTTACTAGGAATGGTAATTCAAAAAGCTACGGATAAACCTTTGGCAAAATACCTCTCTGAAAGTTTTTGGAAGCCCTTAGGTACTACAAATGATGCTTTATGGCAATTAGACGATAAAGAACACAGGTTGGCTAAAGCTTTTACTTCTATTTCCAGTAATGCGAAAGATTTTGCGCGTTTTGGAAAACTTTATAAAGATCATGGAAAATGGGGTGGAAAACAGCTTTTAGACTCTGCTTTTGTAACAAAATCTATTACACCACGTTTTGCTGAAAGCCCTGAGTATGGTTACGGGTGGTGGTTAAAAGATATTGGGAACAAACATTTTTTCATGATGCGCGGGCATCTTGGGCAATATGTTTTTGTCGAACCAAACGACAATATCATTATCGTTCGTTTGGGACATAGAAAATCGCCAGATGAGGCCGTAGGAGCTTTTACAAATGACATTACAGTTTATATTGAAGAAGCCTATAAAATGCTGGGTTATGATCTCTAAACTAAACCTTGAAAACATATTATTTTTAGATATTGAAACCGTTCCTGAAACGCAACACTTTTCTGATTTAGACGAAACGAAACAAGCTCTTTGGCAACACAAATCTCAATACCAACGTAAAGAGGAATTTACTGCTGAAGAATTTTACGACCGAGCAGGGATTTGGGCCGAGTTTGGTAAAATAGTTTGTATATCGGTGGGGTATTTTAATATTTTAAACGATTTACGAACGTTTAGAACCACGTCTTTTTATGGTGATGAAATTAAAATATTGAAAGACTTTAAAAACTTGCTTATTTCGCATTATAGTGAAACTAAGCACTTACTTTGTGCACATAATGGTAAAGAATTTGACTTTCCTTATATAGCAAGACGTATGATAATTAATGATATTGAGCTCCCCTACAAATTAAACTTGTTTGGCAAAAAACCTTGGGAAGTACCTCATCTCGACACACTAGAACTATGGAAATTTGGCGACTATAAATCCTATACATCATTAAAACTATTGACTCATGTTTTGGGAATCCCTTCACCCAAAGATGATATCGATGGCAGCGAAGTATATCGTGTTTATTACGAAGAAAACGAAATTGATAGAATCGTTACCTATTGTGAAAAAGATACGATTGCGGTAGCACAAATATTTTTGAGATTGCGAGGTGATGCCATTTTAACTGACGATGAAATTATTCATATATAAATGCAAAAAAATGCTATTTTAAGGCTCAAAGATATTTCCATATCATTTGGAGATAATCAAGTAATTCATAATATTTCATATGGTCTAAATAAAAATGAAGTATTAGGTATTGTTGGTGAATCTGGATCAGGAAAATCTGTTTCTTCTTTAGCAATTTTAGGCTTATTACCCAGAAGGATTTCTAAAATCACAAGTGGATCTATTATATATGAGGATGAGGACTTAACGCAACTATCTTCCAAAGCCTTCCAACGGATAAGAGGAAATAAAATCGCTATGATTTTTCAAGAACCTATGAGTTCTTTAAATCCATCTATGACTTGCGGAAAACAAGTTGAAGAAATATTATTACAGCATTCCAACCTATCAAAAAATGAAGTAAAGCAAGAAACCATTTCGCTTTTTGAAAAAGTAAAACTCCCAAATCCTGAGCGTATTTTAAAGTCCTATCCTCATGAAATTTCAGGCGGACAAAAACAACGTGTTATGATTGCCATGGCCATTGCCTGCAAACCAGATATTTTAATTGCTGATGAGCCAACAACTGCTTTGGATGTTACCGTACAGAAAGACATTATCAGCCTGTTAAAAGAGTTACAGATTGAAACCAAAATGAGTATTATTTTTATTACTCATGATTTGGCTTTGATTTCAGAAATTGCAGATCGCGTTATTGTAATGTACAAAGGTGATATTGTTGAACAAGGTGCAGTTAAAGATATTTTTAAAAACCCAAAACATAATTATACAAAAGCTTTAATAAATTCTCGGCCTTCGTTAGATACACGATTACAAACCTTGCCAACTATTCAAGATTTTTTAAATGACACCATTTCAAATGACATAGTTACCTCTGAAGCACGTGAAAAAAATCATAAAATACTGTACAGTAAACCACCTATTTTAGAGGTTATTAATATTGAAAAAGAATTTATCTCTAAATCAGGCTTGTTTACAAAATCAGAGTCCTTTAAAGCGGTTAATAATGTAAGTTTCAAATTATACGAAGGCGAAACTTTAGGATTAGTTGGAGAATCTGGTTGTGGAAAATCAACTTTAGGGAATGCTATTTTGCAGTTAGACAAAGCCACAGCTGGGGCTATTTTATATAATGGTATAGATATTACTAAACTTTCAACAACTAACACTAGAGCGCTTAGAAAAGATATTCAAATTATATTTCAAGACCCTTATTCATCATTGAACCCTAGAATACCTGTTGGTGAAGCTATAATGGAACCAATGGAAGTGCATAATCTATATGCTTCTGATATCGAAAGAAAGGAAAAAGTTATCGATATTTTAAACCGAGTTGGACTATCTGAAGATTATTTTAATCGATATCCCCATGAGTTTTCTGGAGGACAACGTCAGCGTATTGGAATCGCTAGAACCATTGCTTTACAGCCTAAATTAATTGTTTGTGATGAGTCGGTATCAGCTTTAGATATATCCGTTCAAGCACAAGTTTTAAACTTACTAAACGAACTTAAAACAGATTTTGGGTTTACCTATATATTTATATCGCACGACTTGGCTGTGGTTAAATATATGTCTGACCAACTATTGGTTATGAATCAAGGAAAAATTGAGGAATTGGATGATGCTGATGTTATTTATAATGCACCAAAAAAAGAATATACTAAGAAGCTAATTCATGCTATCCCAAAAGGATTATAACATAAATATTTTTTTGGTTAAATAGCCTAAGCTTTTTAAAAATTGTAAATTCTCTTTTAAAGTTTCTTTGAATCTGCTTTTGTCATTTGTAGGTAGTTCAGGTAGATTTGAAGCAATACTCATAGGTTTTAAAGTTTATGGTAGATTTGGGGAAATCTATAATAATTTGGTTTCTTTGGGGACTGCTAATATAGAATACATTTTTAATAAATCGGTTTAAAAACATAAAAAATCGATGAAATACGGGGTAATTTAACATTTCGTCGTTTTTTCTTTAAATAAGTTATAGACTTTTATAAATCTAAATATCCATTTCCGGAATATCTCCTTCAATAATTAATGTTCCTTCTGTCGCGTCTTTAATGTCATCTACAGATACACCAGGTGCGCGTTCTAGTAATTTAAAACCTTGTTTTGTAACTTCAACAACAGCCAAATTGGTTACTATCCTTTTTACACAACCAACACCTGTTAATGGTAAACTACATTGCTTTAATAATTTTTTTTCTCCACGTTTGTTAGTATGCATCATGGCAACAATAATATTTTCAGCACTAGCAACTAAATCCATCGCACCACCCATACCTTTTACCATACGCCCTGGAATTTTCCAATTGGCTATATCTCCATTTTCAGCTACTTCCATAGCTCCTAAAATGGTTAAATCTACATGCTTTCCTCTAATCATAGAAAAACTCATAGCTGAATCAAAAAAACTTGCTCCAGGCAACGTTGTAATGGTTTGTTTTCCAGCATTAATCACGTCGGCATCTTCTTCACCTTCAAAAGGAAAAGGTCCCATACCTAAAACCCCGTTTTCACTTTGAAATTCAACCTCTATATCGTTTCTAACATAATTAGCCACAAGCGTAGGAATACCAATTCCTAAGTTAACATAAAACCCGTCTTGTACTTCTTTTGCAATACGTTTTGCTATTCCGTTTTTGTCTAACATAATCTAATTTCGTTGTCTTACAGTTCGTTGTTCAATTCGTTTTTCATAAACTTCACCTTGAAAAATGCGTTGCACAAATATCCCAGGAATATGGATTTGATTTGGATCTAACTCCCCTAAAGGAACCATTTCTTCAACCTCAGCCACCGTAATTTTTGCAGCACCGCACATATTAGGATTAAAGTTTCTTGCAGTTCCTTTAAACATTAAATTACCCGCTTCATCCCCTTTCCATGCTTTTACAAATGCAAAATCTGCTTTAAAAGCATGTTCTAAAACATACATTTTTCCATCAAACTCTCGAGTTTCTTTACCTATAGCAACTTCAGTACCAAATCCAGCGGGGGTATAAATAGCAGGAAACCCTGCTTGTGCAGCTCTACAGCGTTCTGCTAAAGTACCTTGAGGAATCAATTCCACATCTAATTCACCAGAAAGCATTTGACGTTCAAACTCATCATTTTCGCCTACATAAGACGATACCATTTTCTTGATTTGTTTTTTTTGAAGTAGTAACCCCAATCCGAAATCATCAACACCTGCGTTGTTAGAAATACAGGTCAAACCACTTACTCCTAGTTTTACTAATTCTCCTATAGCATTCTCAGGAATACCGCTAAGTCCAAAACCACCAAGCATAAAAGTCATGTTACTAGAAACTCCTTTTAAAGCTTCTTGAACATCAGCTACTTTTTTATTAATCATTATTATTCAGTTTTTGCTTTATAAATTTACGAATAATTGAATGATATGTCTAGATTTTAAAAAAAAATAACCGCTCCTTTCGGAACGGTTTATATTAAATTTATAAAATTACACTTTACTATTATCCGAAGTCTAAATCTTCCGGTGTATCATCATCTGAATCCTCTTCTTCAATTGAAGTTGAAGTTTCACTAGAACAATCTACTTTTATAGACAAATTCTCTGGAGCTTCAAACTCCTCTTTTGAAATGTTTAATGCTTCATCAGCATAACAACTCTTCATATATAACCCCCAAATAGGCAATGCCATGGCTGCACCTTGGCCATAAGTTATGGAAGCAAAGTGAGCTGCTCTATCTTCAGCACCAACCCAAACTCCGGTAACTAAATTAGGTACCATTCCCATAAACCAACCATCACTTTGGTTCTGTGTAGTTCCTGTTTTTCCAGCAATAGGGTTCGAAAGTTCGTATGGATATCCAGTTATAACCTCTTTGTAATCAGGTCTATTTATAGCCCAACTATGTCTTAGTCTTGTACCCGATCCACCTTGAGTAACACCTTCCATGAGTTTAACTGCTACATAAGCCGTTTCTTTACTTAAAACATCGCGTGTTTCAGGTTTAAACTGATACAAAATAGTTCCGTTTTTATCTTCTATACCTGTCACCATAACAGGTTTTGTATACACACCATGATTAGCGAATGATGAATACGCACCCACCATTTCATAAACACTTATATCTGGCGTACCCAATGCTATAGAAGGCACTGGAAGCATTTCAGATTCTACACCTAACTTTGTTGCTAAATCTACAACAGTTTGTGGACCTACTTTATCAATTAATTGAGCCGTAACCGTATTTACGGAATTGGCTAATGCATTTTTTAAAGTTCTGGTTCCTCCATAATTATTTCCAGAATTTTTGGGACACCACTCTTCTGGATTTCCGTATTTATTAGCTTCAATACAGAATGGAACATCTGGAAATTCATCACAAGGAGAATAGTGTAATTGGTCTATAGCCGCTGCATAAACAAATGGTTTAAAGGTAGACCCTATTTGGCGTTTTCCTTGCTTTACCATATCGTATTGAAAATGTCTGTAATTGATTCCGCCTACCCAAGCTTTTACATGACCTGTTTGTGGGTTCATAGACATCATTCCTGTTCTTAAAAACGACTTATAATAACGTATAGAATCTATAGGTTTCATAATAGTATCCACCTCTGAAGCTTTACCGTCTATCCATTTAAAAACGGACATTTTTGTTGCTTTTTCAAAAGAAGCTTTTATCTCTTTATCTGATTTTTTTAAATCGTACTTCAAATGCCTCCAACGCTCTGATTGTCTCATCCCTCTTCTCATCAAGGCATCAATTTCATCTTTCTCTAATTCTAAAAATGGTGCTGTTGGATTTCTTCTAGGTGTATTCTGATTGAAAAATTCTGCCTGTAACCTTGGCATATGTTGCTGGACCGCATTTTCAGCATAGGTTTGCATTCGAGAATCTATGGTAGTATATATTTTTAATCCATCATTGTATAAATTCCATTTTGAACCATCTGGTTTTGGGTTTTTCTTTATCCAATTTTTCATAAACCCATCTAAATACCCTCTAAAATAAGTGGCTATACCTTCACGATGTGATTCTGGAGAAAAATCTAAATCTAATTCTGTTTTTTGAAGCGAATCTTTAATCACTTTATTTATATAACCATATTTCTCCATTTGGAATAATACTACATTACGCCTATTTTTTACGCCTACAGGATTTCTACTTGGTATTGGATTATAAAAAGAAGAATTTTTAAACATGCCAACTAACATGGCCGCTTCTTTCAAATCAAGATTTTTAGGTTCTTTATTAAAATATATTCTTGAAGCGCTTCTGATTCCATCTCCATTATTTCCAAAATCATAAATATTAAAATATTGAGCTATGATTTCCTCTTTTGTATATTGACGCTCTAAACGTATGGAAATAATCCATTCTTTTATTTTCTGAGCTCCTGTTTCTAATATGTTTTTAGATCTGACACCGACAAATAATTGTCGTGCTAATTGTTGAGAAATCGTACTCGCTCCTCCTCTTTTACCTAAGAAAAAGAAAGCTCTTAAAGTACCGATCCCGTCAATCCCAGAGTGTTCATGAAAACGAGCATCTTCGGTAGCAATTAATGCGTCTATCAAATATGGTGATAGTTCATCATAGCCAACTGGTGTTCTATTATCGTTCAAATAAAACTTACCTAAGGTTTCTCCGTCTGAAGAGATAATTTCAGTTGCTAAATGTGTTTTTGGATTTTCTAATTGCGTATGGTCTGGTAAATCTCCAAAAATAGCTGTCAATAAAAAAATTAAGAATATAGAAATAATACCTCCTAAAAAAACTATCCAAAACCAACGGATGTATTTTGAGAAATCTTGAACAGCTTTTGTTTTTTTCTTTGCTTTTGCCATAGTTTAAGTGTCTTAAGCCTGAATTCTTAAGTATTTTAAAGTTATGTAGTTTATTCTTTAAGTAGGTTTTCAATTCTAAAACCTATATCAGTAATGCCTTCTAATTCTATAACGCCATTTACCTTTCCGTTTTCTCTCATAGCATGCTGAATATTTATGGTATATTCTCCTTTTTCTTTAAAAACAATGTCTTGTTTGTACCATAATTTATTCTCTTTAATATCCATATAACCCTCACCTAAAAGCTTCCCATTTGGTTCTGCCATTTTATACTCTAAAGTATCTTTTATTGTTTTACCATGTGGAAAAACCATTTCGACAATTAAGAATAAATTATTGTATTTGTAGGTGGTTGTGTTTCTCAAATTAACAAATAAGTTATATGCATTTGTAGAATCTGGTGGGGTTACTTTAAAACTAACTATAGAATCTTTATGCCATGAATTAGGAATAGATTTATAATTATCATAAACACTATTAGAATCGCAAGAAACTATTAAAAGAGAAAACATTAAATAAAACAACAGGATTCTATTTTTCAGCATTTTTACTATTTTGAGGTTTTCTCTTAGGATTATTTCTTCGGTTATTTTGGTTTGGTTTCTTATTAGGTGTGGCATTTTTGTTTGATGCATCACTCTTATTGGCTGTATTTTTATTGGACGGCGTGCTTCTATTGCCTTGATTGCCTTTCCTTCTATTATTTTTACGTTTATTATTGCGTTTTGGACTATCGAAGCGTGTTAAACTATCTTGACCCACAACGTTTTCAAACTCTGTTTTAGTATCTTCTTCTAAAACATCTAAAGCATATTCTTCAAGGCTAGCAATTTTTTTATTTTGCTTATTTAATTCAATAATTTCACTGGCTTGTTCTGTAGTAATCTTGTGCCAATTCATCCACTCACCTTCATAAGCGTACCACATGTGTCCTTTAAAAATATCTGTTTTTTGGCAAACTGCAGTGCCCTTCTTAGTATAAAGTTTTGTATCGGTTTTTGGGAAACTTTTTAAAGCATCAAGATACGTGTCCAATTCATAGTTTAAACAGCATTTTAGTTTACCACATTGACCTGCTAACTTTTGAGGATTTAACGATAATTGTTGGTAACGTGCTGCTGACGTACTTACCGAACGAAAATCTGTTAACCAAGTAGAACAACATAATTCGCGCCCACAAGAACCAATACCACCAAGTCTTGCTGCTTCTTGACGAAATCCTACTTGTTTCATTTCAATACGCGTTCTGAATTCTCGAGCAAAGACTTTAATAAGTTCACGGAAATCAACTCGTTCTTCAGCCGTATAATAAAATGTTGCTTTACTGGCATCGCCTTGAAATTCGATATCTGAAATTTTCATGTGAAGTTTCAAATCGATTGCAAATTGGCGTGCCCTAACCTTCATCGGCTCTTCTTTATCACGCGCAGTCGACCAAATATCTATATCTTTTTGACTAGCTTTTCGATAAATTTTTAAAGCTTCCTCTGTGTTTTCTCGGATGTTTTTGCGTTTCATTTGAACACGCACCAATTCCCCGGTAAGGGTAACCATGCCTATATCATGACCTGATTTGGCTTGTGTAGCAACAATATCGCCAATACTTAATGTTAAGTTCTCTGTATTGTGGTAGTACTCTTTTCTTCCGTTTTTATAACGAACCTCCACCCAATTAAAGGGCTTTTCTCCATTTGGAAGTGACATGTTTGCTAACCAATCAAAAACGGTTAACTTATTACAACTATCTGTACCACAAGTACCATTATTTTTGCAACCCTTTGGAGAGCCGTCTTTAGTTGAGCAACTTGCGCAAGCCATATGTTATATATATTGATTCCGATTAGAACAAAGAGTCTATCAGAAGATGGTTCGTAACTATTTTTGAATCTCGTCTTTACAGAAACAGAATCTGTAAATACTTGATAATGAAATTTCAAGAAGCTTTTCTGAAAGCGTTTTTTTTAAAAAACTAGCTTCTGGATGTAAATATAAGATTATTCTAAGGATTAAAAAGAAAGATTTTTAATTATACTCAAATTCGTAATTAAGCTTATTGGATGCTGTTCTGAGTTGTTTTTTAAATTTCAAAATGTTTAAAAAAGTATCCAAATTCACAGCGAAAACTCTCTGTTCTTCTTACGCAAAAGACAAAGACTTAGGGATTGTATCTTGTAGATTTCTATCTTTTTGTTAAACTATATAAGTTTGTCAATATTCATTAATCCCTTTTTTCGAAGTTATCAAATATATTCCTCAAATCCTTTTTATAGGGTAAATGCTTGGCGCGCCCTTTTTTGAAAATATCATTACTATTACCTTGTCCTTTTCGAAGCTGTTTTTGTTCTTCAAAAGGTAAAGCATGTATATCTTTACATGTTGTAGAACAACAGTTGTCCATTTCCTGCTTACACTTTTCACATTGAATAAATAATAAGTGGCAGGCATCATTGGCACAATTGGTATGAACATCAAAAGATTCTCCGCATTGATGACATTGCGCAATTACATCATCACTAATGCGTTCTGCCCTTCTATCATCAAACACAAAATTTTGACCCATAAACTTATTATCTAAATCTTGGTCTTTTACCCCTCTTGTATATTCAATTATACCGCCTTCTAATTGATATATATTTTTAAATCCTTTATGCTTAAAATAAGCACTAGCTTTTTCACAACGGATGCCTCCTGTGCAGTACATAACCAAGTTTTTATCTTCTTTGTGGTCTTTTAAATCGTTTTCAATAATATCTAAAGATTCTCTAAACGTATCCACATCTGGTGTTACGGCATTTTTAAAATGTCCTATTTCACTTTCGTAATGGTTACGCATATCAACCAAAACGGTTTTTTTATCTTCAATAAGTTCATTGAATTTTTCTGCACCAACGTGAACCCCTTTATTGGTCACATCAAATGTATTATCATTTAATCCGTCAGCAACAATTTTATTTCTAACTTTTACTTTCAATTTTAAAAAAGACATATTATCCTGCTCTACAGCAATGTTTAAACGGATGTCTTTAAGAAAATCAATGGTGTCTAAATGCGTTTTAAATTCATTAAAACGATCTGCTGGTAATGAGAGTTGACCATTAATACCTTCGGTAGCAACATAGATACGTCCTAAAACATCTAATTTGTCCCAAACGATAAATAACTGGTCTCTAAATTCTTGAGGAATTTTAATTTTTGCGTACTGATAAAAA
>Ga0206128_1004168_pt1 | contig 11431 bp, 10 predicted proteins | sample Helgoland_Spring_7_FD_148601 | JGI IMG/M metagenome (GOLD analysis project Ga0206128, IMG submission 148601) | Pelagic subsurface seawater microbial communities from Kabeltonne, Helgoland, North Sea - Helgoland_Spring_Bloom_20160426_1 | ecosystem: Environmental > Aquatic > Marine > Epipelagic ...
TGGTGTTGTTACACCTCCAGCAACGCCAACAACACCAGCACAATTAAGTTATGGTCCTTTAGTACGTCTAGCTACTGTAGATCCGTTAACAGGACCAAGTAGTGCTACTAATGCAATTATGAATACCTATTTCTTTGATGCAGACAATGATGGTGCACAAGACGATTTCATTTTTGCAGGGCGTATGACACAACCAGCAACAGCAAACAATTGGCAAAACAGCAGGCTATCTATGTTCCGTTATGTAAACGGTTCTATGGTAGATGTAACAAGTACTTGGTTTAGTGGAAATGATAATGTCATACTAGGCACAGAACCAGATATTGAATTTGTAGACTTCTTTAAAAGCGGTCGTACGGATATGTTTGTAAGTTCGAGCACTGACATGCAGCACTACGGAAATCCAAGTGTGTTTATTAACAACGGAACTAATTTTACAAGAAATGACTTAGCAACAAATAATCTTTGGTCACATGATGCTGATGTGGGAGACCTTAATGGCAACGGATATGCAGATATCTTTATGTTGGATTATGGCACTAATAGCACAGTGGCAATCAACGACACTGTTAGCGATTTTACCCTTGTTACTAATCTAAACAACGGCAACTTCTACGGCGGCAGCGGCGTAACAATTGGACAATTTGTTTCTGGCGGTAACAACGAAATGGTTATTACAGATAGTACAGTCAATGGTGTTAAAGGCACAAACTTGTATAGTTTGAATGGCAGTACAATGACAGTACTTGCAACATTACCTCGACCACGTTTTGACTTAGCTAAGTATAACGGAATTGATCTCGGCGACAACGGCCTTGGCGATCCTAACCATGCTATTCGTGTTGCAACAAATGACTTCAATGAAGATGGCATTGACGATGTTATTGTGTTTACTCGTCCACAAAATGTGCAAGCTGAGTATAGTGAAATTCAATTTATGAGCAATGACGGCAGCGGTACATTTACTGATGGGGCAGAGTCTACACTATATGGATATGACACAGAAGGTCATGCTAGTTATAATCCACGTTTCTTTGATATCAATGACGACGGCAAAGAAGATATTCTTGTTAGTGCAGGCGATTTCGGTGGAGAAAACGATAGTCATCAGATTCTATTAAAAACAACAGATAACAAATACATCTCAGCATATCAGAATCTATTGACAGACTTTACAGAAGATAGTGCAGCTCAAATTGCTGGCTCTTGGGATAACGGGACAACTGTTAATATTTTCAAAGGCGATGATGATAAAAAGTATCTTGTAAGTTTCGTAAATCAGCTCGAAGCTGGCGACCATCAAAATACTTTGTTTATGAGCGAACTAAGCGGCACTAACACCATTACCGCAGCAAGTGCAGTTAACATGGTACAAGAACAATGGAACTTTATTAGTGACAAAGATGCAGCTCAAATTTTATACAATTCAGGAAACTAATAGTTTTGTGTAACTAAAGAAATTAGAGGTTGACAAGCCTCTAATTTCTGCTACATTAGTAATGTAACAACACATAGGTGTAACATGAAAAAGTTTAGTATCATTGCAGCCGCTATAATGTTTATTGGACAAAATGCAGTTGCTAATCCCGTTATCATTGACATAAACCAAGCTATGCAGCCAATTGGCAATTTAAAAATAAACGGGGAAAATGCATCTGGGTATATATCCGGTATTAACATCGATAATAGTGCAGTTGCAGTTGACGACTACAATCGAGGATTTAGTGTTAATTTAACTAGCAATCAACATGCTTACAATACGTTTAATAGTACAACAGATTTGTCAGGAATACGGTTTATAGCAAATGCTGATTTTGGCGATGTATTGATTGTTGCTAACCCAAATCTCCAAGAGTGGACTGCGATGTCTAGACTAATCGACGGTCCGATTAAATACGATGTATATCTTAAAACACGCAAACAAAATCCATTTATGCATTTTAACGGTGTTTATGGCTCAATGAAACTAAGCACTATAATGGATAATGTGTTTACTTACGATTACGGAAAAATACAAGCAAAAATTGGCATAATGTTTGCACATACTTCTTTTGAACAAGGTATAATCAAAAATATTGATAATCAAATTGGTTCGTGGGGAGAACTAAGTTATACTGATTCTAAATTTACTATTGCAACCGGCGTTTACCCTACAAGCATACGTGGAAAAGTGCATATGGAATATCCCGATGAACAAAACAATCAAACAGGTGAGTTAAATTATACTTCACAAAATTTTAATACAACTAGTAAAGTACAAAACTATATACGTGCAGAATATGAATTTAAGATGGGCGCCGGAAATGTGTCGTTTGGCATATATGCAAAAAATGCTGACAATTGGAAAAATGTCAACACTTATCAGTCGATTGCATATACTGTATCATTTTAGAAATAAACTATGTAGTTGCACTTAGTGCAACTACATTTCATTTATACTATTAATTCAAAATGTGGTCCATCAATGAAAGGTCTACGTCCTTCGCTACGGCGAAGATCAACGTATTTCATCATTGCATCTTCGGCTGTACCTGGGTATGAACGAATATCACCTTCTGACCATGCAGCACCCCATTTAATAGCTACACCTAGTTCCACAGCAGCTTGTTTAAATGCATCACAAATGTCATCATAAACATTTATTTCCCAGCAACCAGTGCCACCTACATATGCCATGACATCAACTGCATGCGAATATCCACTGTCTTGGATCAAATGCTTGGACTTCATAGTTTGTGATCTTCCTGATGCATACAGTTCTTCTTGTTCTTTTACTGTGCGAACACCATATGTTACACCAAAATCAATCTTAGTTAGTTGAATTGCTCTCTCGACTACAGCAACCATGTCCGGGTGTACACCTTCGAGTTTGCCTTGCGATCTACTTGATAGACTAAAAGCCATAAAAATTTTCTCCTATTATGTACTGCTATTTAGTAAGTATCTTTTATAGTTAAATATTAATGATCCATTTGTGCCCCAATTCCATTTGCGCACAAATGATTCTAAATGATCCATGTCAATGTAATCTTCTTTATTATATTCAATTTCGTTAGGAATGTGTTGCTGAAAATGATTAGGTATACCAAAATCTGTTATCGGAATTTTTGAAAAATCATCATTCCAATCTTCGTAACACATTACATGTGTTTTACAATTCAATACATTACTTTTTAAAAATTCAATATAATATTGTAGATGATTTTTTAACTTCAACATAGCATACATTGCATAGGCTTTCTCTAATTGTACAGGATGCTTAGGTAAATTGTTTGCGTTATCGTGTAGCCATAAGTCTGAAATGTATTCTAAATAATTTTCTTTAATACAAAAAAATATCTCAGCATTTTCTGGTATAGTTGGTAAAAGATTTGTTTGATAACTGTGTAGAATATGTTGTTCGCTAGAGTCTGAAAAGGATTTGAATCTTTTTGCTGAAAGATCCTTAGGTACCCATATATCTGATGTTTTGCTTAACTCGTTTGCATATAATAAATATGATAATTTATTACTGCCAGTTGTGACTGGACCTACTACTATTTTCATAATTTTATTTAGCAATTTGTAGTTGACAAGAAATAAAAAATAATGTAGTATAAATTTATGAAAGTAATATTTGGAAAAGATTCTGCAGAACTAGCAGACGATAGATTAACAGTACTCGAACTTGATACATTTTTTCAAGTTGGACTAGAACAACCAATTACAGCATATGCTGTAATGGATACTAGCAATGTGGGAATTCATCAATTTCCCACATTACAAAGTTTTAAAGAACTACATAATCAAATGCTTAATGAATATCGCAAGCAAAATTTCAAGTATTGTGAAGATGCACTCGAACATCTTATTGGCAAATGGTCCGGCGAATTAGATAGTTTTTATGAAGAATTTGGACAACGCATTCAAACTCTTAAAAATCAAACACTCAATGAGGACTGGACCGGTATCGTGATAAATACCACTATATAATTGTAACAAGTTATAATAAGAACCAATTGACGAGGTTGGACGAACAGTATACATAAAAACTAGAAGACAAAATAATTTAGAAAATAATATTACCTTGTTGGACCGTGGGGTTTTAGTGAGTACTGTATCTCTGCTAACTTGTTTAGCATATACAGAGACGCAAACGGTCTACTTTACATGCGAGTTGATCTTTGAATATTTTTATTAATACATTTAATTTATACGACGGCTTTATAAACGGATCAACTCAACGTAGATTTCCTTTTCTTTATTTTTGGTTAAAAGATCATTATTATCAACGTAGTGAAGAAAACTTTACAAAAACACACTGGGATTGGTACGACGGCAGTATAGATTTTGCTGTTAATAAAGACGTACAGGAAAAGTTTGCTAAAAATCCACCAGATGTGTACTGTGTTAGTTTGTACCTTTGGAGCGATAAGCAATTATTAGAAAATACACGCTGGGTTAAGAAACACTATCCGGAGTGTACTATTCTTGCAGGCGGCGCCAGTATTGATCTGAGCCCAGACTGGTTCGAATCGAATCCGCAGATTGACATTGTTGTTAACGGCCCAGGTGCTGAAATTCTAAGATTAATACTTGACGCTAAGTTTAACGATAATATGCTAGAAGTTGACGGTATAACTTACTATCAGGACGGTAAGGTAAAAACTAATAAACCTATTAATAGAAAAGACGATCCTCTTGTAATTAATTATGTAAACAACTTTCCCGACGAAGTACGTGATGCAATGAATGTAATGCACACTCGTCGAGGAAATAATGTTGCACAAAATGGAATTATCTGGCAAACTGTCTATATGCTAGGGTGCCCATACATGTGTAGTTTTTGTGCTCAAGGAGATGCATTATGGACAAAAATATCCAAGCGTACAAATATCCAACATCTGTATGATGAAATTAACTTTATAAGAAAATTTCCAAATATAACAATTGAATTCATTGATAGTAACTTTGGTATTGTTCCTGAATATGATGAAATATTAAACTATATAATCGAAAGCAATAAGACTGCTGGCATAACACATAATAAATTAATGATTAAAAAACCAGATATGGCTAAAAATAACATTGATACTGTGTGGGATCAACTTGAAAGAATATATGATAACAAACTAACTGGAGGCAACACAAAAGGTTATATTGCTATACAAGATACTAATACAGATGTACTAAAACTAAACAAGCGACCTCCTAGTAAAGAATACGAAAAAATCAAACTGTTTGGAGAACTAACTGAAGACATGCAGTATCGTAGTAGTTATGTTGATATTATGCTAGGGCTACCAGGACAAACATTTGATTCATTAAGTAGTACCTTGTTAGACTTGTATAATAACAAATTGCTAGTAGACACTACAGGTACATTATATCTTATGTTTCCTATTATTAGAGATAATCTACGCAAGGATGGTATTTGGTTTAAAACAAATACTGTAAAAGTAAGAAATCCAGAAGGACACGGTCGCAGGATATTAGAAAATGCCATATACGACAATGAACTAGAATTTGACCATATAATTGAATTAGAAAATCTCACAACAAAAGAGTTAATGAGTGCGTATTATGCATACACATTCTTTGGGCATGTTGTGGGTTTCTTGAATTGGTTTCAGACACCAATTAACTATTTAAAGAACTATCATAATATTGACGGCGAACAATTAATTAAAAATATCATGTTAAAGTTTAATCCCGAAAATCATAAACAACTGCCCAATAAGGTAGTCGAAGACATTGATAGTATAACAGATTGGATGGTAGGCAAGACCGAATTACTAATGCGTATGGATAACTATAATAAAAAGTTTTTGAGTCTAAAAAAAGCAAGTGTATACAGGTTTCATGCCGATACGCATGCATGGGGCGAAGTTATCAAACAAAGTATGAAGGAAGTAATCGGCAAAGACGACACTAACATAGACAAATTAATCGATTGGCAAGTTAAAAAAGTATTAAAGTTTGATGGAGTACCTGAATCAGATTACGAAATTGAAAGCATAAACTACGACGATTATGCGCAAAAAAATGCAGATATGTATTATACAAGTAAATTTAAATTTCTATTTCCTATTATTGATAGAGATGAATTATACGAACTAGCAATTGATCAGTGGGAAATACAATTTATTCCTGAAATTCAAGTTACTGCAATTCCTGAGGCTGCAGAATGCTAAATGTATTTGTAAATATTTTAAACACAAACGAAAGTGCAATTAACGGCAAAACTCGTTACAGGTTTCCGTTTTTGTATATGTGGCTCAAAGATCATTACTATCAGCGTAGTCCAGAAAATTTTAAAGATAGCAATTGGGATTGGTATGACAGTGCCAGACCAATCGCATATGCAACAGATGTACACGAGCGTATGTACCTAAATCCACCTACAATATTTGCTGTTAGTATGTATATGTGGAACGATCGTAAAATGCTAGAAGATGCAGCATGGGTTAAGAAACATTTTCCGGATTGTTTAGTAGTTGCAGGTGGTGTACAAATTGATACACAAAAAGAATGGTTGCAAAAACATAGTCAAATTGATATATTAGTAAATGGTCCAGGGGCTGAAATATTTAGAGAAATGTTAGACCTAATTGCTGACAACAAAGATCCAAGGAGTGTGGACGGGTTGGTTTACCTTGACGGTGATCGTGTACAAAGAAATAAGCCATTTAATAGACGTAACGATCCACTTGTAATTGATTATGTAAACAATTTCCGTTCTGAAACAAAAGACATTATCGATGGTGTAATGCGCAAAACTGGCAACAGCCAAGATGGAATACTTATGTGGCAAAGCGTGTATATGCTAGGGTGTCCTTATAGTTGTAGTTTTTGTAGCCAGGGCGATTCAACTTGGACTAAAGTTACACGCAGAACTAGTTTACAACACGTTCTTGATGAAATTGATTTACTTAGACAATATCCTGATGTATATATTGAATGGATTGACAGTAACTTTGGTATTGTTGAAGAATACGAACAAATAGTTGACTACATGATTGAAAGCAACAACAGTGGCAAACATTATTCAATACGTATGGTATCTCCGGATATGGCTAAAAACAACACACGAGAAGTTTTTAAACTACTAGATAAAATACATGACAACTATCTAACCGGAAGCAAAAGCAAAGGCTATATTGCACTACAAGATACAAATGAAGAAGTACTAAAACTAAACAAGCGTCCGCCTAGTAAAGAAATTGATAAAATTGAACAATGGCGAGAAATTACACGTGATATGAAATACAAGAGTAGTATTGTTGATATGATACTGGGTATGCCTGGACAAACGTATGCTACACTGACACAGACGCTTGTAGACTTGCATAAACTTGAACTATTAACAGATAGTCCTCCTGCACTTTACCTTATATTTCCGGGTATTAGAGACAGTTTGCGCGAGCAAGGAATTGATTTTACAATTGGTACTGTTACATTACGAAATCCAACTGGATACAATCGAAACTTCTTAGAGGATCCTTATTACTCACATGAGATTGAATTTGATCATATTATAGCATTGGAAAACTTAACCACAAGAGAATTAGTAAGTGCACATTATATGTTTACGCTAGCCGGACACCTCTATGGGTTCATGGCTTGGATGGAAACACCAATGCAATACTTGAAAAATTACCACAACATAGACAGTGAGTCTTGGCTAAGAAAACTCATTGAAAGGTTCCGTCCAGATAATCATCACTTATTGCCTGCTGAAGTAGTTAAAGATATTGATAGTCTAGAGAGATGGATGACTGGTAAGGATACATTATTTGATAGGAAAGACAAAACCGATACTAAGTATCTTACTATTAGGAAAATTAGTGTATATAGATTCCATACTGACACAGCAGATTGGATTAATGTTTTCAAACAAATAACCGACGAAATAATAGGCGAATTTGATGCCGTTGCACACAGTGTATGGGATTGGCAAGAAAAGAAAGTTTTAAATTTTGCTGAAGAAAAAGACTATACACTAACTGATTTTAACTATGACGATATAGCAAACTGTAAAGAAGATACATACTATAAAAGCCACTTTACTTTTGCTTACCCAGAAATGGATCCAGACGTATTATTTGAGCAACTAGTAGGGTTGTACGAAATAGGCTTTATCCCTGATACACAAGTACAGGCGATCGAGCAAACATCAATTAAAACACAAGAAGAATTCAATGCAAATAAAAATAGAACCTCAGAAAAATCTCTACCGGTGGGTTAAAAATTACAAACGATTGCAAGATACATACTGGAATGGGGAATTCAAGTTACGGAGACTTCAGCAAATTGAAGATTTTGTAACGCTAAACAACTATCAGCGTGTTTATCACGATGAGGAAGTATTACTAGATTTACAAATTCCAACAGTAGAACAAATAGGTGATGCTGATTTATTGTTAATTACCCACCAAGGTTATAGCAGATATCCACTAAGTGGAATCATTGAAATGATTGAGCAATGGACTAGTAATGCAGATTTATATCTATGTTTAAATAGACACTATCTTAATATTGATAATCAAAAAATTGACTTAGATTTGCCAGACGATTTTCAGCAAGCAATAACTAGTTGGTTACAGCAAAGTTTACCTGGGCACACAGTCATTGATATGAGCAGAAATTATGTTGATATCGGCAATCATTTTACTTGGAGTTGCCCAGATAAACACTACTACATTAAGGCTAACAAATGAAACTAATCGAAAGTTATCTAGACTATCCAATGAAGTCCGACGAAAAGGCTGTAAACAAACACAACTATATTCGTTATCGAATTGGAAGACTCAAGCACGAGTATTGGCTTAAGAATAGGAAAAGACCAGACAATTTTGTTATTGATGATTATGATTGGTTTATCTACAATAATTTAAAGCCGGGAAACACTTGTTACTTTGGCAGTGCTGGTTACTACATGGAACCATTAATTTCTGACATTACAGTAATTGAGCAATGGCCAGTTGTAAAAGCCTTTTATCCTAAGGCACACATTATTGACGAAAGAGAAGAAATACCAGCACAGTTTCCTCAAGCGTTTGATAACTTTGTAGTTGTTAACAACAGAGGCGATCTTTGGAAAAGCGTACCCGGATTATGCGATCATATACAGCATTATGTTTCTGCAATGAAGCCCGGAGGGCTGTTGTTTTACAGTATACGTGATACACAAATTACTGGATACAATAGACTTAAAGAAGATCACTATGAAGTATTTTATAATTTAAGCAATCTGGTTAAAGAACGTTTTGATCTAAATTTGCTATGGCACGATATACGTTTTGCTAAAAAACAAAAAGACGGTGCAGGTAATTACGATATTATGGAAAATCCAGATACAACAAACGGAAATATAAAATTTATTTTTCAGTTAGGCGATTCCAGTTATACAATCAATACGGATTATTTCAATGCATAAACCAATAGTTTATATGGGTGGTATGTGTGGCGATCTGTTATTGGGAATGATAGAACCTAATGCATTGTATTTGCCTCGTATTGCAAAACGTTTTTATTACCTTGCTACGATTAATCAATACGAAGTACGTATTGGGAGAACTATGCAGAAAAACTTTTGGAAATACAGTAATGAAAGAAAATGGAAATATCACGAGAAATACAACAAGTTTAATTGCGATATGTATACTCTAAGCCATGACACTGAATTTTGTTCTAACATACCAAATGCAATACAACTATACTGCAAAGATGAAAGTCTTTTAAATAAGTTTGCAGAAAGATTTGAATACATTAATCGTGAACGTGTAATCAAAATTGTATGTCGAGACTTGAATCTCAGTCGCAGCAACTTTGTAAGAGAGTATGCAGAATGTTTGCGCAATTGGCAAAGCTCATTTGTTTTTGAAAATAGATTTGATGTTAGTAATGTTGGAAATGACTGTTTTGTTGACGAAGTAATTGAATATTTCAATGTTGACGATAAAAATCATGCTCGTACAATTTATAACGATTGGAGAAAAAATCCAAAAAAACCACAAAAAGATTCAGATTTTTTATTGACACCTGATACTGGTTAATGTATATTAAACAAGTAAGCAAAGAAGCTTGCAACGCTATTTGACAATTTAATAATATTATTTTTTAGTTTTGGTCATTTCATTGATTTTTTTAGAATTCTCTTTAATTAAAGAGTTGTTTTCAGAAATATTGGAGTTTTGATTTAAATCTATTAATGCCTGAAACTTAGCTGCCTTTTCAGCTTCACTGTCTAAATGAAGGTCTTTGTTGATAACTTTTTCTAATTTCAATGATGGAATACGTTCATTGGGTACATATCGCCAAGTATATCCTTGGTCTCCGTATACACCAAATACTGTTTCTGTAAGCCCGATTTTAACAATGACACTGTCTTTGCTGTCTAGTATAACTTTATCGCCTTCGTTGAATGCTCTGTTCATTTTAAACATCATTCCTTTAGCAATTTTAGTAGCAAAGTCTTTGAACCAAAGTGTTATTACCAATAACACAAGAGCACTAATAAACGGCATTATTAGATTTGTGATTTCCATTCCCACTTGATTTGCAGATAAAATATTAGCTGTTTCCATACACATATTTATCAATATTTGGAAAAAAAATGCAAAACTAAATAGATTATATAGAGGAGAGGTGGCCGAGTGGTCGAAGGCAGCGGATTACTAATCCGCCGAACCGAAAGGTTCCCAGGGTTCGAATCCCTGTCTCTCTGCCATATAATAAATTGCCAAAACTATATTAACAGATAGTATTAAATTATAAATAATAATAGATAATAATTATGTGCCCCAATAGCTCAGCTGGTAGAGCAACTGATTTGTAATCAGTAGGTCGGGAGTTCGAGTCTCTCTTGGGGCACCATTATTATTCCTCGTTAGCTCAGTTGGTAGAGCAATTGACTGTTAATCAATTTGTCGCTGGTTCGAGCCCAGCACGAGGAGCCATAATAATGCGGCTGTGGTGGAATGGTAGACACGCAGGTTTTAGGTACCTGTGCTTTACGGCGTGAGAGTTCGAGTCTCTCCAGCCGCACCAATTAAGGGGAATTAGCTCATCTGGGAGAGCGCCTGCTTTGCAAGCAGGAGGTGATCGGTTCGAGCCCGATATTCTCCACCAAGAACATGTTAGTTTGCCACTAACTAGTATGGGTTACCAAGTCCCATATGATGAAGTGAGTTCGCAGTCACAACAAAAGGGTCGATGCAAGTATGCCGGCAAGTGTATGGTCGTTAGTGCGAAGCGTGGAGATAACCGCTATCTAAAGGATATGTTTTGATAAGCGTGGGCACATACACAACAATATATCAACGCAGGTTTGCTAACAGTAACAGATATTACAGGCGTCATATCAATTCTGCGTGGAGGTTCAAGTCCTCTTACTTGTACCAAGTTAAAGGGTTTTGTTCCCCTTGTTAAACAATTGAGCAAATGGTGC
>Ga0206128_1004173_pt1 | contig 11422 bp, 9 predicted proteins | sample Helgoland_Spring_7_FD_148601 | JGI IMG/M metagenome (GOLD analysis project Ga0206128, IMG submission 148601) | Pelagic subsurface seawater microbial communities from Kabeltonne, Helgoland, North Sea - Helgoland_Spring_Bloom_20160426_1 | ecosystem: Environmental > Aquatic > Marine > Epipelagic ...
TTTCCGATTATGGAGGCCCCCTGTACGGCAGCATTTATTGCTTTAAAACAAAAGGGTGACGCGGCCACCCGTGATCCGGAGCAAGAGTTTGCACATCTTTTGGAGCTGCTTGACCGCCACGGCGCACCACACCCACAGCCCAATGCGACGCATTTCTATGGCCAGATAGGCAAGAACTGGTTGAAGTGGGAACAGCATACCGAGTTTGTGACCTATACAGTGTTCAACGATGGCTTGGACCCGCGCCCCTTTGAAGATTCAGTTTTCTCAAGCTTTCCAGTTGATTGGCTCGCCAACGCTCCGGGTCAACGGATCACGACTGTTTCATTGCGGATGGAACAAATGCAAGAGCGGGATCAAATTTCGCAGCGCATCAAAGACTGGTTCGTACCTGAAAGTTTGGCGGTGAGTTCGGTGCTGGATGATGCTGCGGTTGTTGCTGCGGATTTTCGAATTGATCCATTGGGTCATCAGCGCTTTGCTATCTTTCTAAGTGCCGAAACAGGGGGGCGGCGACTGGGTCGCATTGTACAGCGTTTGTGTGAAATTGAGACCTATAAAGCGATGTCGATGTTGGGGTTTTCGCATGCCCAAAGCATGGGGGAAAAACTCAATACGTTAGACCGTCAACTCACTGATTTAATGGGGAATATGCGCAGTAGTGATGCGGATGCAGAGACCACATTACATGCACTTTTGGGCATCGCATCAGAGCTGGAAACACTGTCTGCGCAGGGTTCTTTTCGCTTTGGCGCGACGGGAGCCTATCGCGCGATTGTCAGTCAACGCATTGCGGCACTGCGCGAAGAACGGTTTTGCGGACGACAAAGTTTTGCAGAGTTCATGATGCGCAGATACGAACCTGCGATGCGCACTGTACAGTCCACAGAACGACGGCTGGATGCGCTAAGTAACCGGTCGATCCGCGCCGCTAACTTATTGAGAACACGGGTAGATGTGGAACGATCGGCCCAGAACCAAGCGTTGTTGACCAGTATGGACCGGCGCTCTGATCAACAGCTGCAATTGCAGCGCACAGTCGAGGGGCTGTCGGTAGTTGCGATCAGTTATTATGCCGTCTCTTTGGTGGCGTATCTACTTTATCCAATTGGGGATGTCGTGGGGCTGAGCAAGGGAATGATGACGGCGCTGATCACCTTGCCTGTCGTCGCTTTAGTCTGGTTGATGCTGCGTCGCATTCAGCGCCAGACGATCAAGGGTTAACAGGGCGCGCGACGCGCATTATCGCCCTAACTGTACAGAACCTGCCTAAAACTGTGCAGTCGGCCGCGCGGTTTAAGGCCCAAATCGACGGTTTAAGGGCAGACTTACGTTTGCTTGCCAATCTGTGTAGTTCACACCGACGGAGACCCCATTACCGATCTGCTCGGATCATGCGTTTGTTAAGGTTTGAAACCGCCACGTAACTCTGTGTTTACCTTTAGCGCCTGATTGCCCCCCAAGATCATTTGCGCCACAAAGGATGCAATTGAGTTCCCTAACAACGGCAACCTCCAAAATGATGGCGAATGCGAAGAATATCGAGCGGTCGAATGTGATCGGTAGTCTGTGGATGGTTGCCTCAATGGCGGCCTTTGCGATTGAGGACAGCCTGTTCAAAGCGGCGGCGGTCACTGTTCCTGTGGGGCAGATGTTGATGTTGTTTGGGGTAGGTGGCGCAATCATCTTTGCCTGTCTTGCATTGTGGAATAAAGAACCGCTGTATCATGCGGATGTCTTATCGCCACCTATGCGCATTCGGATGTGTTTTGAAATTACAGGCCGCTTGTTTTACGTGCTGGCCGTAGCGATCACGCCGCTGTCTTCGGCCACTGCCATTTTACAGGCGACCCCGATTGTTGTGGTTGCTGGGGCGGCTGTGTTCTTTGGTGAACGGGTGGGTTGGATGCGGTGGGCCGCGATTATCGTTGGTTTGATTGGCGTGATGATCGTGTTGCGCCCGGGAACGGATGCATTTTCGCCTCTGTCCATATTGGCCGTCGTCGGGATGTTAGGATTGGCGGGGCGTGATCTGGCCAGCCGCGCAGCGCCAAAGACGCTGAGCACCGTGTTACTTGGCCTCTACGGCTTTTTGACGGTAATCGCTGCTGGCGGTGTTTTCGCGCTGTGGCAGGGACGCGCGTTTGTGTGGCCACAGGGGCAAGCGGCGGCATTTATCCTTGGCGCGATCTGCATTGGCGTGTTTGCCTACACCGCTTTGATGAAGGCGATGCGCACGGGCGAAGTATCTGTGGTCACGCCGTTTCGCTATACCCGTTTGGTGTTTGGCGTTGGCTTGGGTGTATTGGTCTTTGGTGAACGTTTAGACGGGGCAACGATTGTGGGATGTGCGCTGATTGTAGCTACGGGCCTGTTCATCATGTGGCGTGGACGGGTTGCGGCGCGCGGGTAGTGGCGGCAGATCAAAGCTGTTAAGAGCTGGCGCAAATGCATTTCCAAAAGGATATCCCGATGATCCAAGCTACAGCTTCGTTCAAAGACAATCTGCAACTTTTGCCATCCATTGAGGGTCTCGCGCGTATCGATCTTGTCGATGCGAATGGTGCAATTGTCGCCACCATCCCAAATGAAGCTGGTAAAAAGGGGTCATTGGCCGTTTACCAATACCTTGCCCAGACGTTTGACAGTCTTGATGCGCAGGCTTGCGATCTTGGCCTCGCGCTGTTTGCGGAAAACACAGAGGATGCCAAGAACCGTCCGGGTGCACATCCCAATATCGACCGCTTGTTAGAAATCGTTGACGGCGCCGGGGCGTTGAAGATCGAGCTTACGTAAGCTTAATAGACGGCGTCAGTCGTCGCGGCTGGGTTCATTTGGATCGCTTGAGAACAGCGCGATCTTGTTGCCTTGGGGATCTCGTAGATAACCCACGTAGAAATCTGCGCCATAATCGGCGCGAAACCCCGGTTGTCCCTCGTCTGTGCCACCTGCTTTTATGGCGGCTGCGTGCAGGGCGCGCACTTGGCTTTGATTTTGTACTTCGAACGCAGTCATCGCGCCGTTGCCTGCCGTCGCGGGCTGTCGGTTGAAGGTGGGTTTGACGTAAAAGTCTGGCAGGGTGGGGCGCTGACCTGCGGGGACGGGGAGGGCGTAGCTGAGGCCCTCAGGTCCTTCTTTAAGCCCGTAATTCAGCGCAGGCAGGAAGGCCGAGTAGAACCGCTTTGCGAGGGCGATGTTATCAGCGCCGACTGTGATGTATGCTATCATTGGGTATGGGCCTTTAACGGCAAAATCATTATGTCTACGATTTTGATCATGGATTGAAAACCACTGGCCAACCTACTGTCGGAACACGAAACTTTGTACCCTTTGGCCAGCATGTTCCACTTAAAGATATGAAATCTAAGTTCTTGCGTGATACGTCGAAAAGGGTCGTCCGGTCTTTGGCGTCGATGGTAATCAGCAGTGCAATGCCATCTGATGACAAAATTTCACTTTGCGTTACAGTATCAACAGCATGACCTGTAAGATCCTTTGCCATCTCGTTGGCGGCGTAAGGGCCAATGATACAAACTGTTTCCCAATCACCGCCAAGTGGGGTTAGGTCGACCTTACCCGTGTGGACATTAAGTGAAATGGGACCAGATCCAATCAAATTTAGCCTGTCACAGCGACAAGGAACGAGACGAAGATAAAGGGAATACCAATGCCCATCTTTGCCATGAATGTTGTCTCCTAAGTCTATGCCATCTCGGTGATTGCTCACACGTTGGCGCACATTGCTTGCTGAGAGGTTCTAGGCATTGAGCACAACTGGACTGCAAGGCGGGGTGAACCCCGCCCTACGATTTACCGTCCCCGAATGCGGGGGTCCAATGCGTCGCGCAATCCGTCGCCTAGGTAGTTCACTCCAAGCACGGTGAGCGAGATGGCGATGCCTGGTAGCAAGACGCGTTCTGGATATTCTTCCATCCGTGGCACGGCGTCGGCCAGCATTTTACCCCATGTTGGGAAATCTGATGGGAAACCCACACCTAAAAACGACAAGGCGCTTTCGGTAATGATCGCGACCGCCAGTCCCAGTGTTGCAGATACCATGATCGGTGAGATAACGTTGGGCAGTAGGTGACGCCGTATGATGGCCCCTGAAGTGGTACCGATGGAACGCGCAGCAAGGATGAATTCACGCTCTTTCAACGCCAGAACTTCGCCCCGTACGATCCGCGCGGTTTGCATCCAGCTGGTTAGCCCCACGACCACAACGATCAGGATAAACATACCGCCCTCTGGGCCAAAGTTGGCGCGCAGGGGTTGGCGGAATAGGGTCACTGCGACCAATAGCAGCGGCAGAATTGGCAGCGATAGGAACAGGTCTGTCAGGCGCATCAGCAACCCGTCGACCCGCTTGAAATAGCCCGCAGCAACGCCAACGCTTGTGCCAATTGAGAGCGATAGCAACATCGCTGTCCAACCCACAGCCATTGAGGCACGCCCGCCGGCGATCATTTGCGCAAGCAGGTCACGCCCTAAGTTGTCTGTGCCAAAGGGGCGGTGCCATAGTGTCTTGGCCCCGCCATCCCAGATCGCGATCCAGATGGGGCGCACGTTCTTGTTGCGGATGTCCAGCTTTTGCGCGTCCACGGTCCACAGGTATGGGCCAAGCAGAACCGCAAACGTGATGAAAACAAGGAAGCCCCCGCCAAACACAGCGCCTTTATGCTTTTTGAACTGGTCCCAGACGTCCAGCCACTGATTGCGTGGTGGCTTGCCCGGTTCTTTGTCCTGAAGCGCGGCGTACGGATCGATTTTGTTTGCTGTATCAGTCATAGCGGATCCTTGGGTCGAGTACGCCGTAAAGCACGTCTGCGATCAGGTTAAACACCACGATCATAATAGCGAAGATAAAGGTGATGGTCATGACCATCGGGATGTCGTTGGCGAACAGGGCGGTGATCAGCAGTTGGCCAATCCCGTTCACGCCAAACACGTTTTCGGTGATGATCGCGCCGCCAAAAATGGAGGGCACGCCGAGAGCGATGACGGTGATCACGGGGATCATAGAGTTGCGCAGCACGTGTATCATAACCACGATACCCTCTTTCAGGCCTTTGGCCCGTGCGGTGCGCACGTAGTCCTGGTTCAGGTTGTCCAGCATCGAGGCGCGCATGTAACGGCTGATCTGTGCGGTGGTTTGCAATGCCAGCACCATGACCGGTAGGATCATTTGCGACAGTTGGTATTTGAAGCTGACCCAGTCGTTGACCACGTGGGTGGTGTCATAGATGGAGGGCAGCCAGCCGAGCGTCACCGAGAAGATCACGATCAAGAGGGGACCGGTGAAGAATGGCGGGATTGAGAAGCCTACCATTGTGATGAAAGTACCGGCTTGGTCAAAGACCGAGTAGTGACGGTAGGCGGAATAGATACCTATGGGTAGGGCGATCAGGATGCCGACAATATAAGCCAGTCCAACAACCCAAAGCGTTTGTGGGATGCGCTGGATCACGATGTCCATGATTGGCGAACGGGTTTGCCAGCTGATGTTGCGCTGTTGTGGGACCAGTTTTTCAAGTTCAACATCATAGACCATGCTGAGTTGTGTGTCTGGGAGCCAACCGAATAAGAAGCTGTCGCGGGTCATCCAATCAATGAGGAACTGTGGTTCCACGATGAAGAACTGGTTGAGCCATTTGAGGTATTGGATGTGAACCGGTGCGCCAAGGCCAAGGGCTTCGCGCATCTTTTGCTTCACCTCTGGTGGGACGGTCAGCGGCACTTGGGCCATTGGGTCACCGGGGGCAAGCTGTAACAGTCCGAAGATTACAATACTGATAAACAAAAGCGTCGGAATCGAAGTGAACATGCGACGGATTGTGAAGGTCAACATAAGCGGCGCCTCTGTGCGTCAGTGTCGTTTAGATTGGTTGGGTATGGATGTAAGGTGCGCGACGGGCACGCACCTTACGATGATTTAGAGTGATTTAGTTCCCTGTGCGGTACCATTCAGCTGCATTCCAAAGCTCTGAGTCGAATACGTTAAGAACAACGCCGCCCAAAGTGTTGGAGTGTGCAGATACGCGGCCACGGTCAACCAATGGAACGACTGTGAAGCTGTCTTTTGTCAGCATGTCGTTCATTGCTTTGCCCAACTCACCACGTTTTTCAAGATCGCCTGTTCGGGCCAACTCGTCGATCATAGCGTCATATGCCGGATCACAGAAACGGTTGATGTTTTCACCCTGCCATTGGCTGGATGGCTTAGGCTCGTTGCCACAACGGTAGGCCGCGAGGTAAGCTTGTGGGTCTGTACCGTCAAACACGTTCGCGTACATTTCTACGTCTGCGTAGAATTTTTGGAACGTGTCGGGGGAACCTGGGTCACCGCCGAAGAATACTGAACCATCAAGGTTACGAAGTTCTGTTTCGACGCCGATTTGGCTCCAGTAGTCTTTGATTAGGGCTTGGAAGTCCTGACGCACAGCGTTGGTAGATGTTTGGTAAAGGATGGAAATCCGTACACCGTCTTTAGCGCGGATGCCGTCAGCACCTTTAACCCAACCAGCTGCTTCCAGCTTTGCGTTTGCACCTTCGATGTCTTGTGTCAGGCAGCCTGTGTTATCAGACGCATAAAGTGCAGGCGCTGGAACAAGGTTACAAGTTGGACGACCTGCGTCGCCATAACCTACGTCAACAAGCTCTTGGCGGTTGATGGCCATAGAAAGTGCTTCACGTACGTTGATGTCTGACAAGAACGGGTGTGGTTCTGCAACTGTTGAACGTGTCTCTGCGGATAGATCAGGAGACGGGTTCGTCAGGTTCATTTCCAAACGCTCTACAAGTGCGCCGAATGCAGAAATTGGCATACCTTTGCCGCCTTCAGCCATTTTCGCAATGACGTCTGGTGCCAATTGTAGGTTCCAAGCGTAATCGAATTCGCCTGTTTCCAGTACCGCACGACCAGAGGCTTCAGCGGAACCGCCACCTTTGAACGTCATAGAAGCGAACGCTGGTTTATTTGGATCACGGTAGTTGTCGTTTGCAACCAGTTGGATCACATCGTTTGGCTTAAAGTTTGTTACAACAAACGGGCCAGTGCCGACTGGGCCAAAGTTGGCTTCAGTACATTCTGGTGCGCGTGCGCCCAAACAATCAGCGAATTGTGCCGCTTGGATAATCGGAGACTGTGCCCCAACGAATGGGCCATACGGGTTTGGTTTTGGCTGGTCGAAGGTGACCTTAGCTGTCAACTCATCGATCGCTTCAACGCTGGTCACACCGTCAAATTTTGACAATTGTGCGCAGCCGCCTTCTGGGTCCATACAGTATTGTGCAGTAAACACGAGGTCAGCTGACGTTACAGGAGAACCGTCAGACCATGTTAGGCCAGCGGACAATTTCCATGTGATGGATGTCAGATCTTCGGAAACGCCACCGTTGCCAACTGTCGGAACTTCATCCGTAAGGTACGGAACAAGGTTACCGTCTTGGTCAAAGCGGGCCAATGGCTCGATGATTAGCGATGAGGATTCAAGATCCTTGGTGCCACCAGATAAATAAGGGTTAAGGATAGAGGGGGCCTGCCAATAAATGACTTTGACTTCGCCGTCGCGGCCACGTTCACCTTCGTGACCGTCAGCCAGTGCCATGGGTGCGAACGCTGTTGATGCGATGGCCCCAAGCAAAAGGGTTTTGAGTTTCATATTGTACTCCATGTTGGACACACAACTGTGTCGATTATTCCGCAGATCACCAACGTTGGGCCTGAGGTATTTAGGATGAATTGAAAGAAACAACACGAACTAAGCAGTATAACTCAGCCAGAATGCTGAGTTTTTCGGCAGGCTTCGCTTGTCCCCAACAAGCCACTGAAGGCTATCGAAACAGGTTCTGTAAAAATTGCAAGCTTCATCATTAAAGACGTAAGGGAAAAACTAGTTATAGCCTCGGTTACTTTTGTGTCAGCGGTCCGCATCTATTTGACACCTGCCAAGCGTTACACGTAGCCTTTCAAGATGCTCATCAATTCGGGCACTTTGGGGGGCGATATGCTAGATCACGAGAACACGTCGATAATTGGGACACCTATTGCTGAAATCCATGGTTTGCGGGTCGAATTCCAAACAAAAGACGGTCCTGTTGTTGGGGTTTCAGACGTTTCCTTTGATATTAATTCTGGTGAAACGGTCTGTGTTGTCGGCGAATCTGGATCAGGGAAATCGGTTTCTTCGCTGTCTTTGATGCGCTTGGTTGAGTTTGGTGGTGGTGAAATTACCGGTGGGCGCCTATTATTTAATCGAAAAGATGAAGGTCAGATTGACCTGGCCCAGACTGAACCGAATCTGATGCGTTCGATTCGTGGCAATGAGATTGGCATGATCTTTCAGGAGCCGATGACGGCACTGAACCCCGTTTTTACAGTTGAGCGCCAATTGACCGAAGGTTTGCGCCTTCACAAAGGTCTGTCCAAGCTTGAGGCCTCTGAAAAGGCGCTGGAACTGATGCGCGAAGTGCGCATTCCAGAACCAGAGCGTCGTTTGAAGCAATATCCCCACGAGTTGTCAGGCGGTATGCGCCAACGTGTTGTGATCGCAATGGCGCTGGCCTGTGAGCCACGCCTTTTAATTGCGGATGAGCCAACAACGGCTTTGGATGTGACCATTCAGGCTGAGATCTTGGCCCTGATGGACCGATTAAAGCGTGAAACCGGCACCGCCGTTATGTTCATCACCCACGACATGGCGGTTGTTGCTCAGATGGCTGACCGCGTTGTGGTCATGTTCCGCGGTGAGAAGGTGGAAGAGGGGACTGTCGAAGAAATTTTTGAAAACCCGCAGCATCCTTATACGAAGGCTTTGTTAGCCGCTGTTCCCAAGTTGGGTGAAATGACGGGCAAAGAATATCCAGAACCGATGGTTCTGATGGGCCGCGATCAGGGCGCGATTGAACCGATCGAAGGCAGTGACGAAGTCTTGCTAGAGGTTGAGAACCTCACCACCCGTTTTCCGGTCAAAGGAGGGTTCTTTCGCCGCACAGTTGCGAATGTTCATGCGGTTGAGGACCTGTCGTTCAACATCAAAAAGGGCCAGACGCTAAGTTTGGTCGGGGAATCCGGCTGTGGTAAATCCACTGCCGGTCGTTCGATCCTGCGTCTTGTTGATCCGCAAACGGGTGCTGTGCGCCTTGGTGGCAAAGACATTATGGCGTTGGATACCAATGGCTTGCGTAATGCGCGCCTTGATATGCAAATGATTTTCCAAGATCCCTTTGCATCACTAAACCCGCAAATGCAGTTGTCGGATCAGGTTGCAGAACCCATGCATAATTTTGGCACATTGAAGGGCAAAGCACTGCAAGACCGCGTTGAGATGCTGTTTGATCGTGTTGAGCTGCCGCGCAGTTTTATGCGTCGCTACCCACACGAATTATCAGGTGGCCAACGTCAGCGGGTCGCGATTGCGCGTGCCTTGGCATTGAACCCGAAACTTATTATTGCCGATGAAGCGGTGTCTGCGCTGGATGTGTCCGTGCAGGCCCAAGTGTTGAACCTGATGATGGAATTACAGGCCGAACTGGACCTGTCGTTCTTGTTCATCTCACACGACATGGCCGTTGTTGAACGCGTCAGCCACAATGTGGGTGTTATGTATTTGGGCCGTATTGTTGAGATGGGGCCACGCTCTGCCGTGTTTGAAAACCCGCAGCACCCCTACACGCAAGCTTTGATGAAGGCGGTGCCTATCGCTGATCCGCGCAAACGCAAGGATGAGAAGGATTTGAACTTCAAGCCCATTCCGTCACCCATCCACCCAGCGACCTATGTGGCCGAACCATCGGTGTACCGCGAAGTTGGGCCAGGCCATAAGGTGTTGGTGACAGACAGTGGGTATTGAGCCTGTGAAACATCTAACCCCGCTTGAATTGATGACCCATTTGATCGCCTTTCCGACGGTTAGCCGTGACAGCAACCTGCCGTTAATAGAGTGGGTTGAGACCTATCTGACCTCGCACGGTATCACCTCGCACGTTTGGCCTGATCCTGATCAGCCCCACAAGGCGGCGTTGTTCGCCCATGTTGGCCCTGATGTGGAGGGCGCTGTTGTGCTGTCTGGGCATACCGATGTTGTACCTGTTGATGGACAACCTTGGGATACGGATCCGTGGGAAGTGGTTGAGATAGACGGCAAATACTATGGCCGTGGCACCTGTGATATGAAGGGCTTTGACGCATTGGCAATCTGGGCCTTGGTCGAGGCGCATTATGCTGATATTTCTCGCCCCCTTCAGATCGCCCTTAGCTTTGACGAGGAAGTTGGCTGTACCGGTGCGCCGCCAATGATTAAGGCGATGCAAGGCGTGCTGCCCAAGGGTGATGTTGTCATTGTGGGCGAACCGTCCATGATGAAGGCCGTGACCGGCCACAAAGGCGGCAACGCTTATATGACCCATATAATCGGGTTCGAGGTACATTCGTCGATTTATTACCAAGGTGTAAGCGCGATCCATGAAGCGGCCCGCCTGATCCAATGGGCGAATGAACAGAACGAGGCCAATGCGGCCGCGACGCCTGCACCAATGGCTGCGATGTTCGATCCGCCATATACCACGTGGCATGTTGGCACGATTGAGGGGGGCACAGCTGATAATATCACGGCCAAGGATTGCCATTTTAATATGGGCTACCGCGCAGTTCCAGGGGATGATCCTGCTGCATTGGACGCGATGTATTTTGCCAAGGTGAACGAGGTGAAGGCGGCGATGCAGGCGATTCACTCTGAGGCGGATATTAAACTAACGCCAAAATTCGCGGTGCCGCCGTTGTTGCCCGAGACGGATGGGGCAGCTGAAACATTGGCCCGCGTTATCACGGGTGACAATGCCAGCCATGTTGTCAGTTATGGCACCGAGGCAGGACAGTTTCAGGCGGCGGGTTATTCCGCTGTGGTTTGTGGCCCCGGTGATATCGCACAGGCCCATCAGCCAAATGAGTTTATTGAGGTGGCCCAGTTTAACGCAGGTCATCAATTCATGCGCGATTTGCTTAAGAAATTGGCATAGCCGCAGTGCTTAGGGTTTTCTTATGACTCCGTTTCCGATTTCTTTATCCACGCCAATCACATATGCTGGTCCACCACCTAGCGCGGCGGATGTTGTGGTTATTGGTGGTGGCGTCATCGGTGTGTGCACCGCGTTGTTTCTGGCTGAGGCTGGTAAGCGCGTTGTCCTGCTGGAAAAGGGCCGTATCGCGGGGGAACAATCCAGCCGCAACTGGGGGTGGATCCGTCAGCAGGGTCGTGACCCAGATGAAATTCCGATTATGGCCGAGGCGCAAAAGATTTGGCGTAATTTGGCGGCCAGAACCAATGTTGATATTGGCCTGACCCAAGGTGGTGTGACCTATCTGGCCCATACTGAGGCGCAGATGCAGGGTTACCGCGAATGGTTGGAGCATGCCAAAGCGCAT
>Ga0206128_1004176_pt1 | contig 11417 bp, 9 predicted proteins | sample Helgoland_Spring_7_FD_148601 | JGI IMG/M metagenome (GOLD analysis project Ga0206128, IMG submission 148601) | Pelagic subsurface seawater microbial communities from Kabeltonne, Helgoland, North Sea - Helgoland_Spring_Bloom_20160426_1 | ecosystem: Environmental > Aquatic > Marine > Epipelagic ...
CTCAAATGGGTTTTAGAGAAAAGCTGTGGCTATATAAAGCTCATTTATGGTATAGTTTTTTAACTCAAGATTTTTTAAATTGTTATAAATATGCATCAAAATGGGTGACCTTGTTTTATGAGAATCCTATAATGATTAATTCACATCCAGTATTTTTTTTAAAAGGGAATAATTATTTATTGGAATCTTTATTTTTTATCAGAAGAAAAAAACGTTTTGAAAAAACTCTTCTAAGTCTTGAAAAAATTATTACAAGTGATGGATTTCCTAAAGATAACAATATAGAGGCTCTAAGTTTCTTATATATAAATCTTCACAAAATTAATTTATATTTTACAGACGGTAACTTTGACGAGGGTTTAAGGATTATTCCTAAAATTGATTCGCAACTGGTTTTATTTAAAAATAGAATTGATGAACACCATGTGATGACCTTTTACTATAAGTTTGCAAGCATGTATTTTGGTTCAGGAGATAATGATACTTGTATCTTCTATTTAGATAAAATTATTTCGAATAAATCATTATCTATGAGACAAGACTTGTTGTGTTTTTCTAGAATCTTAAACTTATTTGCACATTACGAGGCTGGTTATGACTATCATATTGATACTTTACTTAAAAGTACGTATAAGTTTTTGCTTAAAATGAATGATTTACATGAGGTTCAAAAAGAAATGATTAAGTTTATTAAAAGCTTACAAAATATTTATCCACAAGACATTAAAAAGGCGTTTATAAAATTACATTCAAAACTAAAAACCTTTGAAGATGACCCATATGAGAGTAGAGCTTTCTTATATTTAGATATTATCTCCTGGTTAGAAAGTAATATTCAAAATAAACCCATAGGAGAAATCATAAAAAATAAATATTCCCTAAATATTGATAGGTGATTTTATCAGATTCATAAAAGTGCCTTATAAAATTACTTTTTTTTTTCTCAACTAAATTTAAGTCATACATTTGAATTGTGATACAAATTATAGAATACATAACTAATACACTACAAAACAAGATAATAGTCAACTTTTTTGTGATTATTACCATTTCTACTATTACCCTTTAGGGGTATATTTTTTTCATATAAATCAGGTTAATAATTCGAATTTCGATAGCATCGAAAAATCTATATAAATTTTCTCAAAACTTTTATAAAATGAAAGTATTAAAGTTTGGTGGTTCATCAGTTGCCAATTCAAAAAACATAGAAAAAGTATTAAATATTGTAGCTAATTCATCTGCAGAACAAAGTGTGGTAGTTGTAGTTTCGGCTTTAGGTAAAACAACAAATGCTTTGATAAAAGGGGCTACATTAGCAGCTCAAAAGAATGAAGAATATCTAAAAATTCTAAAAGAACTAGAAAATCATCATTTTAAGGTTGTAAAAGAATTAATACCAGTAAAACACCAAACTTCAGTAAATAGCCGTGTTAAACAATTGTTTAATCAGTTGGAGACTATATATGAAGGTTGTTTTTTACTTAGAGAGTTAAGTCCAAAAACATTAGCTAAGGTTTCTAGTTTTGGTGAATTGCTCTCTTCCTATATTATTGCAAAAGCAGCTAACGAAAAGTTTACTACAGTTTATAAAGATAGCCGAGAATTAATAGTTGCTTCAGATAATTATAATAATGCTGTTGTAGATTTCCCTGCTACATTTAAAAATTGTGATGAATATTTTTCAACTCATTTTCAGAAAGTAACAATTGTTCCAGGTTTTGTAGCTAGAACTGTTCTTGGAAAAACAACCACACTCGGAAGAGGTGGTTCAGACTTTACAGCATCAATCATAGCTGCTGCATTAAATGCTTCGGAATTACAAATTTGGACAGATGTAAGTGGTATGTTCACTGCCAATCCATCTATTGTAAAACAGGCATCTGTTATTGATCACATATCATACCACGAGGCCATGGAATTGTCTCATTTTGGAGCAAAAGTAATTTATCCACCCACTATTCAACCCGTTTTAAGGAAAGAGATTCCCATAGTTATAAAAAATACATTTCATCCAGAAGATTTAGGTACTTTAATTACCAAAGAAACGAGTATTAATAAGCCAGTAAAAGGGATAAGTTACATAGAGGATATCTCTCTAGTAACTCTCGAGGGGAATGGAATGGTTGGAGTTCCTGGTTTTTCTAAACGTTTATTTGAAGTACTATATTTACATCAAATTAATATTATTTTAATTACTCAGGCTTCCTCAGAATTATCTATTTGTCTTGCAATTTCTGATGATGATGCCTCTAAAGCAAAAACTATTATCGATGAGGTATTTGAATATGAAATTCAATTGCAAAAGGTAAAACCCGTTAAAATTGAAAAACAGCTATGCATCATCGCCTTAGTTGGTGATAACATGAGAAATTATAACGGATTAAGTGGTAAAATGTTTAGTGCTCTAGGAAAAAACAATATAAATATTCGTGCAATAGCTCAAGGTGCATCAGAAAAAAATATTTCTGCTGTAATAAATAAAATAGAAGCAAAAAAAGCTTTAAATACATTACATGAGCGCTTCTTTGAAGAAAGAATTAAAGAATTGAATCTTTTTGTAACTGGAGTAGGCAATGTAGGAGAGAAGTTTTTAGCTCAGATAAATCAACAAAAAAAATACATTAAAGAAAATTTAAAGTTAAAAATTAGAGTCATTGGAGTATCTAATTCTAGACAGATGTTTTTTGACGAAAATGGAATTGATTTATCTAACTGGAAAGAACTTTTAAAAAATGGAGAAAAGGCAGGAATTGATACTTATTTTTCTAGAGTTTCTGAGCTAAACCTCAGAAATAGTATCTTCATAGATATTACTGCCAATCAAAATGTTTCAGAGATGTATGAAGCCTATTTACGTCAAAATATTGCAGTGGTAACTTGTAATAAAATTGCTTGTGCTTCTAGTTCTGAAAACTACAATACGTTGAAAAATGTTTCTCGAAAATCGAATGTTTCTTTTCTTTATGAAACTAATGTTGGAGCTGGCTTACCTATTATTGATACGCTTAAGAACTTAATAGCCTCAGGAGATAGAGTTCATAAAATTCAAGCAGTACTCTCTGGGAGCCTAAATTTTGTATTCAATAAATTTGATGCATCAACAACTTTTTCCTCAGTGGTAAAACAAGCCGCTACTGAAGGATATACTGAACCAGACCCAAAAATAGATCTTAGCGGTATTGATGTGGCTAGAAAAATTTTAATTTTAGCTAGAGAAAGTGGCTATGATTTGGAGTTAGAAGACATAGAAAACAATTCATTTTTATCAAAAGAAAGTCTCGACACAAAAAATAATGCGGACTTTTATCAGTCACTAGAGAATGATGAATCTCAATTTCAACAGTTATTTTTAAAATCAAAAGCAAAAAACTGTCGTTTAAAATATGTGGCAGAGTTTAAAGATGGTAAGGCTAGGGTTGGTTTGCAAGAAATAAAACCTTCACATTCTTTTTATCATTTAGAAGGAAGTGATAATATTGTATTGTTTTATACAGATAGATATTCTGAACAACCTTTAATTATAAAAGGAGCTGGTGCTGGAGCAGATGTTACAGCTTCTGGTATATTTGCAGATGTTATTAGAACAGGAAACCTGTAGGGTATATGCTACAAATTAGAAAATAATTAGATGAAAGAAATTAAAATATTTACACCGGCAACTGTTGCCAATATCTCTTGTGGGTTTGATATTCTTGGTCTTTGTTTGGATACTGTTGGGGACGAAATGATTGTTAGAGAGGTTCCTGAGAAAGGAATAAAAATAATAAAAATTACAGGTCAAAAATTGCCATTAGAAACACACAAAAATGTTGCTGGTGTTGCAGGTTTAGCATTACTTGAACAAGTAGATGCCTCTGTTGGTTACGAAATTGAAATATATAAAAAGATAAAACCAGGCAGTGGAATAGGGAGCAGTGCTGCTAGTGCAGCAGGTGCCGTATTCGCAATCAATGAATTGCTAGGGAAGCCATTTTCTAAACAAGAGTTAATTTATTTTGCAATGCAAGGAGAAAAATTAGCTAGTGGTACTGAACATGCAGATAATGTATCACCAGTAATTCTTGGAGGCTTTACCCTGGTTAGAAGTTATGAACCACTGGATATTTTAAAAATTAAATCTCCTAACGATTTATATGCGACGATCATTCATCCTCAAATAGAAGTAAAAACATCCGATTCGAGAGCTGTTTTAAAAAATCAAGTGTCACTAAAGAAACTAGTTACTCAAATGGGTAATTTTGGTGGTTTAATTAGTGGATTATACACAAATGATTATGATTTAATAGGAAGATCTTTACATGATGAAATTATAGAACCTAATCGATTGGTTTTAATTCCAGAATTTGATAAAGTTAAAAAAGGAGTTATACAGGCAGGTGCTTTAGGTGCAGGTATTTCTGGTTCAGGACCCTCCATTTTTGCACTGAGTAAGGGAGAGGAAACTGCAAAGCTAGTAGGTAAAACAATGGCAGAAATTTATAACAACACAGGCATAGATTATGATATTCATGTTTCAAAAATTAATCAACAAGGAATTAAAATTTTATAAAAAAGTATGAGATATTATAGTCTAAATAATTCGTCGCCTTTGACTTCTTTCAAAAAAGCAGTTCAAAATGGAATCGCACCAGATAGGGGGCTGTATTTCCCTGAAGAAATTACTCCAATTTCTGAAGACTTTATAAATAATATTAGTGACTATTCTAATGAAGAAATTGCATATGAAGTAATCAAACAATTTATTGGAGATGAAATTCCGACTAATATTCTTAAAGAGATTATCAAAAAAACTATTTCTTTTGATTTTCCTGTTGTTAATCTAGATGATAATATTGGTTCTTTAGAATTATTTCATGGCCCAACGATGGCATTTAAGGATGTAGGTGCAAGATTTATGTCTCAATGTTTAGAATATTTTAATCATAATAAAAATGAAGAAATTACTGTGTTGGTTGCAACTTCTGGAGACACTGGTGGTGCTGTTGCTAACGGATTTTTGAATGCAAAAGGAGTTCAAGTAGTGATTTTGTACCCAAAAGGGAAGGTGAGTGAAATTCAAGAAAAACAATTAACTACTTTGGGTAATAATATAACTGCTCTTGAAGTAGACGGAGTATTTGATGATTGTCAAGAAATGGTAAAATCTGCATTTTTAGATAAAAATATCTCTAGAAATTTAACATCAGCAAATTCTATAAATGTAGCTAGATGGATGCCTCAAATGTTTTATTTTTTCTTTGCCTATAAGCAAGTTAGTAAAAAATATAAAGATATTATATTCTCAGTTCCTAGTGGAAATTTTGGAAATATTTGTGCTGGTTTGTTAGCTCAAAAATTAGGATTACCCATTAAGCATTTTGTAGCTTCAACAAATATTAATGATACAGTTCCTAAATATTTAATTAATGGGGTTTATGACCCGAAACCCTCTAAAGCTACTATTTCAAATGCTATGGATGTTGGTAATCCAAGTAACTTTATTAGAATTCAAGAATTATTTGATAATAACTTGTCTAGCTTAAAAAAATCTTTTTCTTCGTATAGTTTTTCAGATGATGAAACTAAAATAATGATGAAGAGTATATATAATAAATTTAATTACATCTCAGAACCACACGGGGCCATTGGTTATTTAGGTTTAAAAAAATACGGGTTAAAAACTAACGAGTTTGGTATTTTTTTAGAAACTGCACATCCGGTTAAATTTTTAGATGTTGTAGAAGAAACTCTTACAGTTAACGTAGAAATACCCCCACAAATTAAGGAAGTTATGAGTAAAGAAAAAGTTTCCATACTTATTTCAAATTATCAAGAGTTGAAAAATTTCCTCAATAAATAGTAATTTTTTTACTTTAATTTTTCATAAAAACCACTTTTTGTAAATCGTTACTTTTGTGTAATTCGTCGATACTTTTCTGCTATTGGACGCTTATAATATTTAATTTATATTTGTTCTTTATAATATTGTAATGTAAGTTTCCCTAAATTTATAAATATGAAAAAGGTTTTAAGCATATTATTGGTAGAAGATAATATGATTGAAATTATGAAAATAAGAAGAACGATTACTTTATTAGATTTAAATCATAAAGTAATTGAGGCAAAAAATGCCGAAAAAGCTTTATCACTCCTTGAATCTAAAGCTATTTTTCCAGATATTATTCTACTTGACCTAAACATGCCAAAAATTAGTGGCATCGATTTCTTATCTATTCTTAAAAAGAACATTAATTACAGTTATATTCCTGTGATTATCCTGACAACTTCTAACAATCAAAAAGATGTGTTGGAATGTTATAGGTTAGGTATATCAGGTTACATCCTTAAACCATTGAAGTACGATGATTATGTTGAAAAAATAATAGCTACTTTAAATTATTGGACTCACAACGAATTTATTCCTACTAAGATATGAAAGGAATTGTTTTTACCGAGTTTCTTGATTTAATTGAGGTTAAGTTTGGCTTAGAAATGGTTGATAAGATAATTTCACAATCAAAACTTGAATCTAAAGGAAGTTATACCTCTATTGGGACTTACAGTTTCTCAGAGATGTTACAATTACTTCATAATCTCGAGCTACAGACGGGTATATCTAAAGATAATTTACTGTTAATTTATGGAGAGTATTTTTTTAATGTTATAAAAACTAATTATACAGATCTTTTATCATCATTTAAAGATCCAATAGAGATGCTAGCTTCTATAGAAAATCATATACATGTAGAAGTTAAGAAAATTTATAATGATGCTGAATTACCTACTTTTATAGTAGAGGAAAAAACAGAAAATTCATTAATTATGATCTATAAGTCTAGTAGATCTATGCATCATTTTGGATTAGGTTTAATGAACAAAACCTTTGAACATTTTAATTCTAAAGCCACTATTATCCTTGATAAGATAAAAAATGATGGCTCGGAGGTTAAGTTTATTATTAAGAAATTAAATGAGTCAAGCTAAAATTGACATACTTCAAAGAGCTCTAGAAAGAGAAAAAGCTGCAAGAAAATCTGCTGAAGAAATTCTTGATGAAAAATCTAGGCACTTATATTTTCTATCTGAAAAACTAAAGAAAACTAATCTTAAGTTGGCGGGGCTTTTAGATGAAAAATCTAGTCAGTTGCAAGGAGTTTTTAAAAACATTAATGATGCTTATTTAGTTATTGATTTATCTGGGAATGTTTTAAAAATGAATGATATTGCAGTAGACCTTTTTGGGTATGATATCAAAAAAGAAAAGTTTAATGTAACTAATTTAATTTATCATAAAGATTATGATTACACATTTAAATCTTTTGACACTCTAAAAACAAAGGGTTATTTTACAAATTTTACCTCTAGGGTAATTACTAAGCTTAAAGAAATAAAATGGGTACAAATTAATGCCACACTTATTTTTGATAAAAATAATATTCCAATAGCTGCTCAAGGTATTATTAGAGATATTACCTCAGAAAAAAAAGCAGAGGATTTATTAATAGATTCAAAAAATAGACTTTCTTCACTTATTATGAATCTATATAGTGGTGTTTTACTGGAAGATGAAAACAGAAATATTGTATTAACAAACAATCAATTTTGTAAATTATTTAAAATTAAATTAAAACCCAAAAGTTTGATAGGACTAAATTGTTCTGAAGCCACTCTACATACTAAACACTTATTTAATGACCCTGAAAATTTTGTAACCAGAGTAGATGAATTATTAAGGGGTAAAAAACAAGTTTTAGGGGATGAACTTATTATGAAAGATGGCACCACCATTGAAAGAGATTATATTCCTATTAAAAAAGGGAATGAGTATAATGGGCATCTATGGACTTTTAGAGATATTACATTAGGAAAATTACACAATAAAATTTTACAAAGTCAAAAAGAAAAATACAGTAGTATTATTGCCAATATGAATCTTGGATTAGTTGAGGTGAATCAGGATGATAAAATTTTAATGATTAATCAATGTTTTTTGGATATGTCTGGATATTCTGAAAATGAATTAATTGGGAAAAAAGCGAAAGAAGTTTTTCTTTCAAAACATGATTGGCATTTCTTAACAGAGCAAAACAAAAATCGTATAAATGGTATTTCAGGTTCTTACGAGTTGAAAGTAAAAAATAAATTAGGTAAAGAAAAAGATTGGTTAATAAGCGGTGCCCCTAATTTAAATATTAATGGAGATTATTTAGGGTCAATAGGTATTCATTTAGATATCACTGAATCTAAACGAAACATAGAACTTATTCAGGAGCAAAAAAGTGAATTAGATGTAATTATTAACAATGCACCAGTTGGAATAGTTTTAACTCAAGTTGATAAAATTGTAAAAACAAATGCAACTTTTCAAAAGATGCTTGGTTATTCTGATGAAGAGTTTAAGAGCCTTAGAATTAGAAATATTTTAATACCGGAAGATTTCAAAGAGGTAAAGAATGGTTTTGATCAAATAAAAGCAGGAGAAATTGATACTCTTTCTTTTAGTAAAAGATACAGAAGAAAAGATGGTTCAGTAATTTGGGCAAAAACAAACATTAATTCAGTAAGAGATAAAGAAGGTAGAATTAAGAATCAAGTTGTATTGGTTGAAGACATTACATCAGATAGAGAAAAAACACTTATTATTGATATGGTTAACAACCTAACAAAATCAATATTGGGAATTACAGATGTATACCAAATTGCTTGGGAGATTGTAAATAATATTGCAGAATACCTTGACTCTAAAGATTGTATTATTTATTTGGTAGATCATGAACAGAACACCATGGAGCAAATTGCAGTTTATGGTGAAAAGTTAGATGATGGTAATAAAATAAAAAATAGGTTAATACTTAAAATTGGCGACGGTATTGTTGGCACTGTAGCTAAGACTGCCAAATCTGAAATTGTAAATGATACCTCAAAGGATAAAAGATATATTGTAGATGATGAAGTTAGATTATCTGAAATTACTGTTCCTATTTTGAGTCAAGGAAAGGTAATTGGAGTAATAGATTCTGAACATAAAGATAAAAATTATTTCACTCAAGAGCATGTTAAAACATTAGAAAGTATTGCTAGTCTGGTAGGAATCAAATTACAAACAGCTTTAAATATTAGAGAAAGAGAAAAAGCAGAAGCTAAAAACACCCAATTACTTCAGGAGTTGGAGTTAAGTAATAATGAACTCCAAGAATATGCTCATGTGGTATCTCATGATCTTAAAACTCCTTTGAGAAGTATAGATGCCTTGGTTTCATGGATTAAAACTGATAATAAAGATAATTTTGACACTATAACTAAACAAAACTTAGATCTCATAGGAATTACACTCGAAACTATGGAGCAATTAATTTCTAATGTTTTAGAATATTCAAGTGCTGGATTTAAATCTGAAAACGAGTCTAATATAGACTTAAATATTCTAATTGATGATATCAAGAAAATTTTATTTATACCAAAATCTACTACAATCAACATTTTAAATAAATTGCCAATTATTAAAGGTGAAAAAACTAAGTTTCAACAACTGTTTTTAAATTTAATAAGTAATGCAATTAAATTTGGAAACAAAGAAAATTGTATTGTGGATATAGATGTAACAGAAAAAAAATTATTTTATCAATTCTCAGTTAAAGACAACGGAATAGGAATTGATAAAAAATTTCACAAAAAGATATTTAAAATTTTTCATTTTTTAAATAAAAGTGAAAAATCAACAGGTATTGGTTTATCTATTGTAAAAAAAATCATCAATCTTTATGAAGGTGATATTTGGATAGATAGCGAGATTGGAAAAGGAACAATATTTTATTTCACAATAAAAAAGTAAGTATGGAAACCCCTAATTTAAACTATGTAAACAGTTTAGCAAAAGATGATGATAGTTTCAAGAATTTATTGATAGATGTCATCAAAAATGAATTTCCTGTTGAGCGAAAAGAGTACTTTGAGAGCTGCAAGAATAACGATTACAAAAAAATTGAAGAGAGTGTTCACAAAATTAAGCATAAAATTAGTATTTTAGGACTTGAAGAAAGTTATAAAATTGCTGACGAATACGAACACAATCTTAGGTTAAAGTCTAATGATAAAGCTTATGATTTTGATCTTATTTTAGCAACAATTTCTAATTATTTGAAAACAATATAATCCCTATGAATTGCATTATAATTGATGATGAGAAAACTGCAAGACTTATTATAAAGTCTCTTTGTTCTCAAACTGAAAACCTTCAAGTATCAGGAGTATTTTCAAGTGCCATAGAGGCCATTAAATACTTAAATGAAAATGAGGTGGATCTAGTATTTTTAGATTTTCACATGCCAGACTTTAATGGTTTAGACTTCATAAAAACAATAAAAAAGCCAATAAAAATTATTCTAACAACCTCCGATCCAAAATTTGCAATTGAGGCTTTTGAATATGATTTTATTGTAGATTATTTATTAAAGCCAATTGAGCTGCCAAGGTTTCAAAAGGCTATTAAAAAATTAAGAAGTCAATTAAAACCTGCCATTAATACAAGTAATACCGCAGAAATAAAGAATGATTTTTATGTAAACATAGATAGACGTCTTATAAAAATAGATTTGCATAGTATTTATCTTATTGAAGCCAATGGAGATTATATAAATATAAGAACTGATGACAATAATTATATAGTGCATTCAACTCTTAAGAAAATAGAAGAAAAACTTCCAGGTTCCTTATTTTTAAAGATACATCGTTCCTATATAATAAATGTGAAAAAAATTATAGATATAGAGGATAATAGTGTACTTATAAAAAAAGATATAGTACCTGTTAGTCGTTCAAAAAAATCTGAATTAATGCAGCGTTTAGATTTATTGTAGAATTTTTAATTTTTCATTATGCTTACTTTCCAATACAGAAATTAGAAAAGATATGTCCTAAAATATCTTTATCTACATCATATTCTCCAGTAATGTTTCCAAGATGTCTTAGGCATTCTCTAATGTCAATTGAGAATAGGTCTGTGGAGATTTTTAAATCAATTCCCTCTTGAACTGAGTTAATAGCGTTAAGCGCATTATTTAATGCTTCAAAATGACGAGAATTAGTAACGATCGTTTCATTATTACTTAAGGCACCTCTATTAACTAAAGAAGTTAATTCTTTAAGTAGGGTAGTAATCCCAATTTTTTCTTTAGCCGAGAGTAGAAGAATGTCTTTTACACTTGTTGTAATCTCTTTTCTTTGTTTCTCTGGTAAAGAATCAATTTTATTGGCAATTAATAACAATCGTTTATTTGGAAAACGATTTTTAATAATTTTAATTTCTTCTAGAAAAGAACTTTTAGAGCCTACAAACTTATTAGAATCTATAAGAAAAATTAGTAGTTGAGCATTCTCTGCCTTTTCAAAAGTCTTTTTTATACCAATACTTTCTACAATATCATTAGTCTGTCTAA
>Ga0206128_1004178_pt1 | contig 11413 bp, 9 predicted proteins | sample Helgoland_Spring_7_FD_148601 | JGI IMG/M metagenome (GOLD analysis project Ga0206128, IMG submission 148601) | Pelagic subsurface seawater microbial communities from Kabeltonne, Helgoland, North Sea - Helgoland_Spring_Bloom_20160426_1 | ecosystem: Environmental > Aquatic > Marine > Epipelagic ...
AACAGGGACATGCCATTGCCGCAAGCCTTGCCAGCCGCGGCGCGGATGTGATTTTGATTAGTGGGCCAGTCAATGAACCAGCACCGGATCAAGTAACCATGGTTCAGGTCACAACCGCCAATGAAATGCTGGCCGCTTGCAAGGCGGCCTTGCCTGCCGATATCGCCATTTGCGCCGCCGCGGTTGCAGATTGGCGCGTACAGTCAGTATCTGATCAAAAACTGAAAAAACCAGAAGACCCCGATGCTGGCATGATGTTAGCGCTATGCCAGAACCCCGATATTCTAGCGCATATTTCATCCGCGCCAAACCGGCCAAAATTGGTCATTGGCTTTGCCGCGGAAACCGAAAATCTATTGCAAAATGCCACCAAAAAACGCCAGCGCAAAGGGTGCGACTGGATCATTGCCAATCAGGTTGGCGGTGATGCTGATCCGGTGTTTGGAAGCGCCTTAAATCAGGCCATGCTGATAAGTGCAAATGGCGTTGACGAATGGCCGCAAATGCAAAAAACCGATCTTGCCGAAACATTGGCTGATCATATCGAAGCGGAATTGACCAGATGAACCAACTTGCAGTGAAATTTCGGCGGCTAGCCAATGCTGGCGATCTTGCCTTGCCATCATATGCGACAAGCGGGGCTGCCGGAGCTGATCTTGCCGCCGCAATTGACCAGCCAATTTGTCTCAAACCAAATATGCGCGAGGCCATTCCAACCGGATTTGCCATGGCATTACCAGCAGGTTATGAAGCGCAAATCCGGCCACGATCGGGTCTTGCATTAAAATATGGAATTACCATTGCCAATGCCCCCGGGACAATTGATAGTGATTATCGGGGTGAAATTGCGGTGATTTTGGTCAATAATGGCACTGATGATTTTACCATTACCCACGGCATGCGGATTGCGCAGATGGTGATTGCTGCTGTCACCATTATGACACCCGTCGAAGCCGATGATCTTGACGATACCGCGCGTGCCGCTGGTGGTTTTGGCTCAACAGGTTTGTGAGGCATTATGCTGAGTGATGATGATCTAGAACGCTATGCCCGTCAGGCGATCATGCCGGCAATTGGCGAGGAAGGTCAGGAACAATTATTGGCGGCGCGGGTGCTTGTTGTTGGTGCTGGCGGGCTTGGCGCGCCGGTGATCATGTATCTTGCCGCTGCCGGTATTGGCACGATTACCATTATTGATGATGATCATGTTTCGCGAACCGATTTAAACCGGCAAGTCATTTACAAAGACAGTGATGTTGGCCTGTTGAAATCTCGGCAAGCGGCGATGGCGGCAAGCGCAATCAATCCGGCAATCCATATCTCGCAGCTTGGCCAAAGGCTCAGTAATGGCAATGTCGAACCATTATTAAAAGCGCATGATGTTGTTGTTGATTGCACCGATAATGCCGAGGCGCGCTATCTTCTTGGTGATGCGGCGCATGCGGCAGGCAAGCCGCTTGTCTTTGGCGGGGCGGTGCGCATGGAAGGACAGGTCTCGGTCTTTCAGAGCAGCGTCAAAGGCCATCTTGGCAGCCCGTGTTATCGATGCGTATTTCCGGCCATGCCCGATGCAAAACAGGCACCGGGCTGTTCCGAAGCGGGCATTCTTGGGCCTGTTGCCGGATTGGTTGGGACATTGCAGGCGCTTGAAACCATCAAGATTATTCTTGGCGAGCCACGCACCTTAACCGGACGGCTTTTGCTGATCGAAGCGGCGGGAAGCGATTTCATGGAAATTCAAACCGTTGCACGGACCGATTGCAGCTGTTGCGGTAATTCATCTGACACTACGGATTAAAATCGGCTGCTAGCCGATTTGCGGGCTGAACCAGCCACAATCAATCGGCGCAAACTCAATTGACCCAAAAATGAAAAATCCGGCAGGATAATGCCACAAACCAGATATGGCTATAGCATGGCCTCAATCACCCGATCTGGCGGGGTATGACCATCCCAGAATGTCTGCACATTGATGATCACCTTGTCACCCATTTGCAACCGCCCTTCAATGGTCGCCGATCCGATATGGGGCAGTAAAACAACATTTGGCAAATCGCGAAGCCCGGCCGGAATTTCCGGCTCACTGCTATAAACATCAAGTCCGGCACCAGCGATATGACGCTGCGCCAAAAGATCGGCAAGCGCAATCTCATCAACCACTTCGCCGCGTGATGTATTCACCAGATAGGCTGAGCGCTGCATCAGCGACAGTCTTTCACGCGATAATAGATGATTTGTCGCCGATGTATGTGGGCAATTGACCGACACAATATCAACGCGTGCCAACATCTGTTCAAGCGATTCCCAGTAAGTTGCCTCAAGTTCGGCTTCAGTCTCCGGGTGAACCGGTTTCCGGTTATGATAATGAACCGACAGGCCAAATCCACGCGCCCGCCGCGCAACCGCTTCACCAATCCGGCCCATACCAACAATGCCAAGCCGTTTTCCATTAATGCGATGACCAAGCATGCCTGTTGGCGACCAGCCCTGCCATTGGCCTGATCGTGCCAGCGCATCGCCTTCGGCAATCCGCCGCGGCACCGCCAGAATCAACGCCATTGTGACATCAGCCGTATCTTCGGTTAAGACGCCAGGGGTGTTGGTAACGGTAATGCCGCGCGCCTTTGCCGCGGCAAGGTCAATATGATCAACGCCGGTTCCGAATGAAGCAATCAGACGAAGCTGACTTCCGGCCTTGGCAATCAAATCAGCGTCAATTTTATCGGTAACGGTTGGCACGAGAACATCAGCCGTTTTCACAGCCATTTCCAGCTCGTCACGGCTTAGCGCCTTGTCACTATCATTCAAAGTTGTATCAAAAAGCTCACGCATCCGGGTTTCGATTGTCTCCGGAAGCTTGCGTGTCAAAATCACTTTTGGTTTGATTTGACTCATTGATGGCTCTCTTAAATTGAAAACAAATACCGAACTCTGGCTGGCAATTGGCCTGAAAAAACCCTAAGCTTGCGGCGCAGGACAAAGGGCCTATTGGATTAATTCTTTAACCCGCATCAATCTGCACCAAATACCACCAAAACTCTACCAGAACAACGAGCAGCATGACAAAAAAATTTATTGTGATATTTCAAAAACCGCTGATCATGGCAATGGTTTTTGGCCTTTTCTGGCTATTGCCAACGGTGATTTCGCCACTTGGCTGGCCAGCCGGAAATGGCATGGCGTACGCACAAGAGGCCAAATTGACCGTTCGCGGCAGTGGCTTGCCCGTACCGCGCTATGTGACATTGAAATTTGACGAGGCCAATTTGCGGGCTGGCCCCGGGCGGGAATATCCGGTTTTATGGCAATATCGAAAAGCTGGTCTGCCGCTTCTGGTTGATGCTGAATTCGGCATCTGGCGCAAAGTGATTGGGGATGATGGCACCGCAGGATGGATGCATGGATCGGTTCTGTCGCTTCGGCGCATGGCGCTGGTGCAAAAGAATATGGCGAAAATCCATGCTAACCCCGATGAAACATCAAATGTCATTGCCCTTGCCGAACGGTTGGCACTGATGGAATTGCAATCCTGTCCAAAAGCATGGTGCCGTGTGGCAAATAATGATGTTCGCGGCTGGATCAAACGGCAAGCCGTCTGGGGACTTCTCGAAACTGAAAGCCTCGATTAGGGTTTATATTTTTAATAGAAACGGCACCCCATTTTACTGGGATGCCGCGATTATTTACGCCGGTAAAAGATAGGCCGTTTTAGGCGATATCAAACCGGTCAGCATTCATTACCTTGGTCCAGGCTGCCACGAAATCGGCCACAAATTTATCATGTGACTGGTTGGTCGCATAAACCTCGGCAAGCGCACGAAGCTGGGAATTTGATCCAAAGACAAGATCGACCCGGGTACCGCTGCGAACCACTTTGCCAGTGGCACGATCACGCGCTTCGTAAGAATTGCTTCCCGTTGGCTTCCACTCAACACCCATATCAAGCAAAGTGACAAAGAAGTCATTGGTCAATTTGCCCGGTGTTTCGGTAAAGACACCATGGTTGTTTTCACTGATGCCAAGGGCTCTCATACCACCAACAAGAACAGTCATTTCCGGTGCTGTAAGACCCAATAGCTGGGCTTTATCAAGCAGCATTTCTTCCGGGCTGACGGTAAAGTCGGTTTTCTGGAAATTGCGGAACCCATCGGCAACCGGCTCAAGAACCTCGAATGATTCAATGTCGGTTTGCGCCTGTGTTGCATCACCACGACCGGGTGTAAATGGAACCGTCACGCCGGATGCCTGTTCAATACCAACATTACCTGCAAGCACAATCACATCAGCAATCGATGCGCCTGTGTCGGCCGCAATTGGCTCGAGAACTGACAAAACCCGCGCCAATTGATCCGGCTTGTTTGCTGCCCAATCTTTTTGGGGCGCAAGCCGAATACGCGCACCATTGGCACCGCCGCGCATGTCTGAGCCGCGATAGGTTGATGCGCTTGCCCATGCGGTTTCGACCATCTCTTGAACGCTGAGGCCGCTGGCTGCGATACGGGCTTTGACCACATCAACATCATAATTGGCATTGCCAGCCGGAATCGGGTCTTGCCAGATCAATTCTTCATCTGGCACTTCTGGGCCCACATAACGGCTTTTCGGCCCCATATCACGATGCAACAATTTGAACCAAGCACGTGCAAACGCATCGGCAAACTGATCGGGGTTTTTATGGAAACGCTCGGAAATCTCGCGGTAGCTTGAATCTTCGCGCATCGCCATATCGGCTGTTGTCATCATGGTTGGAACGCGGATTGACGCATCTTCGGCATCGGGTGCCAGATCGCTTTCCTTTGGATCGACCGCATGCCAGATATGCGCACCGGCCGGGCTTTTGGTCAATTCCCATTCATAACCAAGAAGAAGGTCGAAATAGCCATTATCCCATTTTGTTGGATGCGCTGTCCACGCACCTTCGATACCGCTGGTGATGGTATCGCTTCCCTTGCCCGATCCATGGCTGCTGATCCAGCCAAAACCCATTTCTTCAATGGCGGCGCCTTCCGGCTCGGCACCAACAAGACCGGCATCACCCGCTCCATGCGCCTTGCCAAAAGTATGGCCACCAGCAACAAGGGCAACGGTTTCTTCGTCATTCATTGCCATCCGGCCAAAAGTTTCACGCACATCTCTTGCGCTGGCAAGCGGATCTGGATTGCCGTCTGGGCCTTCAGGATTGACATAGATCAAACCCATCTGCACGGCGGCAAGCGGGTTGGCCAATTCGCGGTCGCCTGAATAGCGGTTATTCGCAAGCCATTCACTTTCAACACCCCAATAGATATCTTCTTCAGGTGCCCAAATATCGTCACGGCCGCCACTAAATCCAAAGGTTTTGCCACCCATTGATTCAATCGCGACATTGCCGGTCAGGATCAGCAAATCAGCCCAGCTGATTTTATTGCCATATTTCTGTTTGATCGGCCATAGAAGGCGGCGCGCCTTATCAAGATTGCCGTTATCAGGCCAGCTATTGAGGGGCGCGAAACGCTGCGCACCTGTGCCCCCGCCACCACGACCATCGCCGCTGCGATAGGTGCCGGCTGCATGCCATGTCATGCGGATAAAGAATGGGCCATAATGACCATAATCGGCTGGCCACCAATCCTGCGAATCAGTCATCAAATCATGAAGGTCTTTTTTCAAGGCCTTGTAATCGATCGATTTGAATTCTTCGCGATAATTGAAATTCGCGCCCATCGGGTTTGACTTTTGATCATGCTGGTGAAGAATGCCGATATTCAACTGGTTCGGCCACCATTCACGATTTGAGGTGCCGCTGGCGCTGTTGGTTGTTACAGCTCCGTGCATTACCGGGCATTTGCCCGCATTATTTCCGTCCATCTGTCTCTCCGATTAGATCTTGTGCGTATGCTCACATCGCCTTTGGGTTTCCGGCAATCACAAAGCCCTTAAACGCAAGGTTTATCTATGTCAGAAGATAGGTATGAAGCCTGGTTGGGTCAAGGCTCTTTAGAATGATTTTAAACTAGATAAAGGCAGATCTAACGCCAAATCGGCAATCAGGAATCTTTGCTTTGGATATGGATTACCACATCAACCGCTTTGATTTCATGCCCATCAGGCGCGGCAGGCAATTGTGCCAGAAGCACATCATCATGAGGAATATCGACAAGCTGGTCATTTTCGGCTTCATAGAAATGATGGTGATGATCGGTGTTGGTATCAAACAGGCTATAATCATTATGAACCATCACCCGACGAAGCAAGCCAGCCTCGGTAAATTGGTTCAATGTATTATAAACCGTCCCGCCAGACACATGCAGGCCAGCAGTGGTGATTTCTTCGGTCAGGCTATCAGCTGTTACATGGCGATGACGGCCATCAAGAAGCAACGCGGCAATCGCCACCCGCTGGCGCGTTGGCCGCAAACCGGCAAGGCGCAGTTTTTCGGCAAAATGCGCCGTTGGCGTCATTCTGTCTTTTTGGGTCATATTTTTGTGACTCATCTTTCCCATTGCTGGGTCAAAATGAGCGGTCACCGGCCAAATGTCAATAATGCCTTGGCTTGGAGGGGTATTTCGTGCTTTCTATAGGGCGTTAAAAGCTGCGCTTAATATCGTAGCAAAATACAGGAAATCAAGTGATTTTTCCCTGTTGACCTTGCCTATATTCGGTATTTTGACCGATTTCACCGGCATAGCAGGAAAATCAAAACCGGCAGGCCTGCAGGGTCATTTTGACCTTAGATGCACGCCCGTTTGTAACAAGGAAGTTAAGATGTCGCCCAAAGATCAAAGCTCTTTTACCTATGATGAATTAATCAGCTGCGCCAAAGGCCAGATGTTCGGACCAGGAAACCCGCAATTGCCATTGCCGCCAATGCTGATGTGTGACCGCATTACCCGCATTGATGATAATGGTGGTGAATTTGGCAAAGGCCAGATTGATGCTGAGTTTGATTTGAACCCCGATCTTTGGTTCTTTCCTTGCCATTTTGAGGGCGATCCGGTGATGCCGGGCTGTCTTGGCATGGATGCGCTATGGCAGCTTGTTGGCTTTTTTCTGGGCTGGTCAGGCGGGCTTGGACGGGGGCGCGCCCTGTCGGTTGGTGAGGTGAAATTCACCGGCCAGATTCTGCCAAGCAACAAGCTTGTGACGTTTCGTCTTGATATGAAGCGGGTCATCATGCGCCGCCTTGTGATGGGCATTGCCGATGGCAAAGTGCTTTGCGATGGCGAGGTTGTTTTTGAAGCCAATGATATCCGCGTTGGCCTGTTTACCCCTGAAGGAGCTTAAAGATCATGCGCCGTGTTGCCATTACCGGAATCGGAATCGTTTCCTCGATTGGAAATAATGTCAGCGAAGTCACCAATTCGTTGCGTAACGGAACCTCGGGCATTGTTGCCGCACCGGAATATACCGAGCTTGGATTTCGCAGTCAGGTGCATGGCACCGTCAAGCTTGATGTTGTCGATCATGTTGATCGCAAACAGCTTCGCTTTATGGGCGAAGGGGCTGCCTATGCGGTTCTGGCCATGGAACAGGCCATTGCCGATGCTGGGCTTGAAGATCATCAAGTATCAAATGAGCGAAGCGGTCTTGTCGCCGGTTCAGGCGGGCCATCAACGGCTAACCTTCTTGCCGCCTTTGATATCACCCGCGAAAAAGGCCCAAAACGGATTGGACCATATATGGTGCCACGCTGCATGTCGTCGACGGTTTCGGCCTGTATCGCCACTTTTTTCAAAATTCGCGGCATCAATTATTCGATTTCTTCGGCTTGTTCAACCTCGGCACATTGTATTACCTCTGGTGCTGATGCCATTCGTAGTGGCAGCCAAGATATTGTCTTTGCCGGCGGCGGCGAAGAACTGCATTGGACCTTGTCCGTTCTGTTTGACGCGATGGGGGCAATGTCTTCGAAATATAACGACACGCCAGAAATGGCCTCACGCCCCTATGATGCCGACCGCGATGGATTTGTGATTGCTGGCGGCGGCGGCATGGTTGTTCTTGAAGATATGGATCATGCCGTGGCACGCGGGGCAAAAATCTATGCTGAACTGGTTGGCTATGGTGCCAATTCAGATGGCGCGGATATGGTTGCACCATCCGGCGAAGGCGCAGTGCGCTGCATGGAGCTGGCACTTGCCGGTTTTGATGGCAACAAGCTTACCGACAAGGTGGATTACATCAATGCGCATGGCACCTCAACGCCAGTTGGCGATGTTAAGGAACTTGACGCGGTTCGCACTGTCTTTGGCCCGCGCGGTCATCTTCCAGTTGTCACCTCAACCAAATCATTGACCGGCCATTCGCTTGGTGCGACAGGGGTTCAAGAAGCCATCTATACGATCATCATGATGCAGAATAAATTCATTGCCGCATCCGCCAATATCCACACGCCCGATCCGGCCATTGGTGATATTCCGGTGGCGCAAACCCGCATGGATGATTTTTCAATCAATCTGGCATTGTCCAACTCATTTGGCTTTGGCGGCACCAACGCCACATTGGCCTTGCGAAAGGTATAATATGCAGCCCGGAACTTTACTGGCTGGCAAACGCGGCCTTGTGATGGGTGTTGCGAATGACAAATCCATCGCATGGGGCATTGCCGAAGCCGCTGCCAAACAGGGTGCCAAAATTGCCTTTTCCTATCAAATGGAAGGGTTTGGCAAAAGGCTGGCACCCTTGGCCGAATCAATTGGGTCAAACATCATGATCGAATGTGATGTTGCCAAAGAAGGCGCGGTTGACCGCTGTTTTGCCGAATTGGCAACGCATTGGCCAACAATCGATTTTGTCGTTCATGCCTTGGCATTTTCCGACAAGAACGAATTAAAAGGCGCCTATATGGATACGAGCCGCCAGAATTTCGCAAATACCATGATAGTATCGGCCTATTCCTTTACCGAAGTCGCGCGCGCCGCCCGTGACATGATGCCCGATGGCGGTGCATTGGTAACGCTTAGCTTTCTTGGCGCACAACGAAGCACGCCAAATTATAATGTCATGGGGGTTGCCAAAGCTGCCCTAGAAGCCTCGGTTCGCTATCTTGCCGTCGATCTTGGTGGTCAGAATATTCGGGTCAATGCGTTGTCGGCCGGACCAATGCGCACGCTTGCTGGCGCGGCGATCACTGGTGCGCGGCATATTTTCCGCCATACCGAACATCATGCGCCACTTAAACGCAATCCCGGGCTTGATGAGGTTGGGCGTACCGGTCTTTATCTGGTTTCAGATTTATCGTCAGGCGTAACCGGCGAAGTGCATTTTGTTGATGGTGGCTATAATGGCGTTGGCATTCCGAGCGAATCCTAAGCTTAAAAAATAATAGATAAGCAAAAGGCGGTGCCAATGGCACCGCCTTTTTTCGTCTTGTTCGATTCTTGTTGCGGCCTATTCAGCGGTTTCAGCAGCAGCAGCCTCAAGATCGGCACCGGTTTCCTGATCAACACGCTTCATTGACAGCTTTACCTTACCACGGTCATCAAAGCCGATAACTTTGACCTTAACCGCATCACCATCCTTACAGATATCGGTGGTTTTTTCGGTACGGCCATTTTGCAGCTCGGAAATATGAACCAGCCCGTCTTTTGCCCCAAGGAAATTGACGAACGCCCCGAAATCAACGGTTTTGACAACGGTACCGTTATAGATCACACCAAGCTCTGGCTCGGCAACGATATCACGAATCCGCGCAACAGCGGCTTCGCCTGATGGGCCTGAAACGGCTGCAACCTTGACGGTGCCATCATCTTCGATATCAATCTTGGCACCTGTTTCTTCACAGATTTCACGGATGATCTTGCCACCCGGGCCAATGATGTCGCGGATTTTATCAACCGGAATTTTCAAGGTGGTGATCTTTGGCGCGCTATCGGCCAAATCATCACGCGCCGAGGTCAATGCCTTGGCCATTTCATCAAGAATATGAATCCGGCCATCGCGTGCCTGATCAAGTGCAATCTGCATGATCTCAGGTGTGATTGATGTGATTTTGATATCCATCTGCAATGAGGTCACACCATTTTGTGAACCAGCAACTTTGAAATCCATATCGCCAAGATGATCTTCATCACCAAGAATATCGGACAGAACGGCAAAATCATCGCCTTCTTTGATCAATCCCATCGCGATACCAGCAACTGGACGTTTCAATGGCACGCCAGCATCCATCATCGCCAATGAACCACCACAAACGGTCGCCATTGAAGATGATCCGTTTGATTCGGTGATTTCAGAAACAAGCCGGATCGTGTATGGAAATTCGTCTTTGGTTGGCAGCAACGGACGAAGCGCACGCCATGCCAATTTTCCATGACCAATTTCACGACGACCAGGCGAACCAACACGGCCAGCCTCGCCAACTGAATATGGCGGGAAATTATAATGAAGCATGAAGCTAGACCGGCTTTCACCAACCAACGCGTCAATGATTTGCTCATCCTGACCCGTGCCAAGCGTGGCAACAACCATCGCCTGTGTTTCACCGCGGGTGAACAAAGATGATCCATGCGCCCGCGGCAGGAATCCAGCCTCGGCAACAATCTGGCGAACGGTCTTTGTGTCACGACCATCAATTCGAACACCGGTTTTTAAGATCGCACCACGAACAACATCGGCTTCCATGCCTTTGATCAGACCACCAACAAGAACGGCATCATAGTCATCGCCAATTGCGGCTTTTGCTTCGGCGCGAACCTCATTCAAAGCTGCCTGACGATCGGTTTTATCAGCAATTTTATAAGCGGCTTCAAAACCCTTGGCAAAACCCTTTAGAAGTTTGTTGATATCAGCAATTTCTGCTGGCTCTTCGGGAAGCGCGCGCGGCTCTTTAGCACATGATTCGGCCAGTTCGATAATAGCATCAATCACTGGCTTCACTGACTGGTGACCAAAATTCACCGCGCCAAGCATGATTTCTTCTGACAGTTCCTTGGCTTCTGATTCAACCATCAAAACGCCTTCATGCGTTCCGGCCATGATCAGATCAAGTTCACTTTCATCCATCTGATCGACGGTTGGGTTCAGAACATAGGCTCCATCAATCCAGCCAATGCGCGCAGCGGCAATCGGGCCAAAGAACGGCACACCTGAAAGGGTCAAAGCTGCCGAGGCACCAATCATCGCAGCGATATCAGGATTATTTTCCATATCATGCGCCAGAACGGTACAGATAACCTGTGTTTCACATTTGAATGATTTCGGGAATAGCGGACGGATCGGACGGTCAATCAACCGGCAAACAAGGGTTTCATTTTCCGAAGGACGACCCTCACGCTTGAAAAAGCCGCCGGGGATTTTACCCGCTGCAAAGGCTTTTTCCTGATAATTGACGGTCAATGGGAAAAAATCCTGACCAGGCTTTGGGCTTTGCGCCGCAACAGCTGTACATAATACTTTTGTCTCACCAAGGCTGACCATAACGGCGCCATCGGCT
>Ga0206128_1004187_pt1 | contig 11394 bp, 15 predicted proteins | sample Helgoland_Spring_7_FD_148601 | JGI IMG/M metagenome (GOLD analysis project Ga0206128, IMG submission 148601) | Pelagic subsurface seawater microbial communities from Kabeltonne, Helgoland, North Sea - Helgoland_Spring_Bloom_20160426_1 | ecosystem: Environmental > Aquatic > Marine > Epipelagic ...
CCAGAAACAGCTTTCCCGGCTTTTTTAAAAAATTCAATTTCAGATACTTTTTCAAGTTCTGCTAATAGATTTTCTTGTATTATTTGTGCTTTACTTTTCATTTGTGCGCCTTACCGATCTAGAAAACTTGCCAGGATCTCGTGCTCGGATGGCATTTAACAATTTGCGTTGTAAATTTTCAGCTTGCTCAGCGGTATATAATTCTTCAATTTGTTCCATCAGACGCACTGCACTAGCAATAACATTACTAGCACGACTCTCAACAACATATTCACGTTCTTCGAGTTTTTTATAACGCTCATTGTAAATGCCATCCAGCTCATCAAAGATGCTGCGAGTCTTTTTTTGCATGACTTTGTTTGTCCTTTTTAGTATTTATGTATATTTACTATAACTATTAGGTTCTCAGTTTGTCAAGATTTTCAATATAGGTTTGAAAATGAGTTTTGTCGGCATCTATAGCGCACCTTCCAGCAGCATATTGATTGGTATAATCATTATGATCCCCATCTCTATTTGTAGGGAAATAATTCACGAACCATTCATCCAATTCATCAAGATGATCCATATTTAATCTACTAATAGTTCGATTAATGCCAAACATCATATTTGACGGTGCAACATCTCTATACCAAAACATGTTACTTTCGACTTGTGTCCAATCTGCATTTGTACGTTGGTAATTAAATCTTTCGCCAACATCGTCGATACTAAAAATTAATTTTACTAGTTTAAACCTACTCCAAAGTTCAAATATACTGTCAGTAACTCGAATAGTTCCATTGGTATTATAGTATACTGTGCATTGCCCAGGATTGGATATATTATTAAGTATATCTTGATGTATGTCAGTAAACAACGGTTCGCCACCGTTAAAATGCAACCATTCCACAGTATCTAAATCTTTTACAAAATCCACTGAATCAAATTTAAAATTATCATATGTTTTGTGACCTAGTGCGCCAGCATCTTTGCGCCATGATGAACTATAACGATTACTACAGATAACACATTTAAGATTGCAATAATTACCAACATGTATTTCTAAATTTTTTATTTGATGTACATGTTCTTCTTGTCCACTTGACTGTCGGCGACTTGTGAATCCGTTTTGTTCATTTTTCACACAATATACACACGCACTTGGTATTTTATTATTGTCAAACTCTGCTCTTACTTGTTGTAAGTATGGCTGATCAAATAAAGTTGCGTTAGTGTCATACAACTCAGGTGTAGCAACACAACAAGGAGCAACATGCAACCCAGTTTCTTGTTGCTCTAAGTACACAGTGTTATATGGCTCGCTGCACTTCCACATATTGATTATCCGTTTTGTTTAATTCCTGCTAGCATTTGTTTGAGCTTGCTGCTCTGTACATCGGCCACTACCTTGGGAGCATCTTGCGGCATGCTGTCAGTTACGTCTTTTTGCACCATTTGACTTTTTGCTTTAATGCCTGCTAATATAGTGCTGCCTTGTGTGCCTGCACCCGATGCTGCTTCGTCGTCATCCAGTCCAGTGATCCTCAGACTTTCCATGTCGAACTCCAAGTCAATCTTTTGTCCAACACCACTACTGCTTCTGGTTTTCATTGCTTGTATTTGATAGCGCCCACGTTCTTTCATTGCTCTACTTGTAAAAATACCAAACACATTGTCTGCTGTGTTAATCTTACTAATACCACCCGAGATGTGCGAGTGATCAAATTCAATCTCTTCCACAGCACTTCTGTTCAACTGACTTGCTGTAACAAATAATATGTTTAATTCACGTGCCAAGTTGCGAAGTTCTTCACTTACATACTTGTCTTTAACAAACAAATCGTTTGGGCTAACCTTTGCACTCACTGGCATAAGCAAGTCCAAATAGTCAACCAGCATAAAGTCAATGTCTTTGCCTTGTTTAATGCTAAGTTCTTTTACAAATGCACGAATATCGTTAACAGTGCTTTGTGCTGGCATGTATTTAATCTGCAGATTGCCTGCTTTTTTGCCCGCCATCTTGACTTTCATTTCAACAGTGTCAATATCTTTAAACAACTGTTTGCTAGGTGTTCCAGTTAACATACTATCAAGTCGCATGGCTGTCAAGCCCTCACTGAGCTCCAATGTAATATAAGTCCCATTAAGCCCAGCTTCCATCCAATTAACTGCCAAGTTTTGCATAAACAAACTCTTGCCCGAGCCCGATCCACCTGCAAAAATTTGTAGTTCGCCTCTATTAAAGCCACCATACAACAGTCTGTCCAAGTTTTTCCAGCCTGTACTGTTCTGCCCATTGTTGTCTTTAAGTGCCGACAGTCTGGCTTTGGGATCTTCAAAGTAATTTGTTCCCAAGTCTTTTGTTAAACTTATTTGCACAGCATCTTTGATTAGTTTTTCAACAGGCGAGTACTCTCCTTTTTCCAACAAGTCTGCACTTTGTAAAATTGCACGTTCAAGTTCTTGTCTACGAGTAAAGCTTTCAAACTCGCCTAAAAACCAATCAGTGTGCCCACTATTGAGATCAGGTATCTCTTGTAAATCAACTCCAGTAACTGCCTTTACTTGCATACGGTCTGGAAGTGTTTTGTGTTCATTTGCATGGTCATAGATAAACTCAGCAGCTTCACGCAAATCTTTATCGAAATTTTCTTTGTTGAAAATGTTTTGCACACGCAAATAACTCTGTGCATCTTGCATTGCCATTTCTAAGAATAATTTTTGTACCTCATATGTATATTCAGTCATACTTTAGTTTATCCATCCTGGTTGTTGCATTGTAGCTGTCTCCAACAATATAAAGTTTACTCACTTAGTTTCCTTTGTAAACGCTTTTTAAACATTTCAATTTTAATCTTGCTTGATTCGGCATGTTTGTGTATTTGTAATAGTGTATTTACTATTCCATATTTCACAACTGCATCATTTACGTCTTTAACATCATCCGGCCATTCGGGTATGCTTACTTCAAACTTGTATTCAACGGCTGCATCTATAATACTTAATCCTGCTTTGTCTTGATCAGGAACAACAATAATCCTACGCTTCAGTTGTTTTAATAGTTGTGCTTGCTGCGGACTAATAGTATCATGCATAACTGCCAGGCCACTTATACTTAACGCATCAAAAATTCCCTCAGTTACAATTGCACTAGTCCAGTCTGTTTTTTGCAAGTCGTACCCAAACACATACCCTGGTTGCTGACTGTTAATAAACTTGGGTGTACGATTGTCCAAGTACCTTGACGTATGCCCAACAATTCTATTTTTGTATGTGTATGGGACTACTATCCTATCTCGTACTCCACGTTTCTTGTCAACTAAAAACGGGTATTCTAACATTATTCTCCGACTTGCTAGATAGTCTAAATATCGTTGATGATCTGCACTGCTAGGATCAATTACTTCAACACCTTCCGGCACTTCAGTTTCGTTAAATACTACATCTACATGGCGTATTTGATTACGCTCTGCTGTTAAGTCCAGCAAACTCTTGCGTTTAAGACTTTCTAAATTAAGACGTTCAACATCAACGCTGTCTACACCAAGCCATTCTAGAAAGCGCCTAGCTTTATAACTTACTGGCCTACCTGGCGTGAAGCTAGCAGTAAATCCGCAGTTAAAGCAATGATAGCTCCATTCATCTTCCTGCTGGCGCAGGCCACCACGACTTCGACGATCTGTTGATTCGCCATTGTGAATACAACACGGAGCATTAAAACTAATCCATCCTGAACTAGTTACTTTATGCTTTGTGGGCAGATAACTGATTATGTCTAACATTATGCTATTATATTAGCATACTTTATGTGTTCAATCAAGTGTTTTGATATAATTTCATGGCCTTTTTCATTTGGATGCCCCTTTTCGGCAAAAAGTTCAGTTGATAACTCTTTCTGCTTGTTTTGAAGGATGCTGCGCCAATTCATTCCAGGGTAAAGTAACGTAGGTGATTGTGTTTTACAATTATTTCCCAGCACACTAAACTGTAATAATGTTGCACCAGCCTTGTTAGCAGCATAATCAAACAAATTAATTGTTTGTCGATAATTGTATTCACTCCATTCTCGATGATAGCTCATAACCAGCCACAATTTTTGTAACTCGAACCAGTTGTCATCAATGTCTGGATTGGGTTGTGTTAACCAAGTTCCGTGCATGTGGCGATTCCATGGCGGATCTTTCCTGCCTACTTCATGCAACGGATTAAACCAACTCTGCCTGCTACTGTCAGTTAGACCCACTAGCCATAATGAATCCTGTAGATCTTGGCCGTTGTTGTTTAACAACCAATCTACTGTCCAACGCATGCTTTCGAGACTACTACCAGGAAATGCCAGGTTTTCTAATTCAACACCATAATGATTAGCAACAAGCCCAGCGTAACAATGATCTAACCGATATTTTGTATTTTCAGTATAATGATCAAGTATTCCTTTATCTGGATGTGCACTGAATTGCGGATCCAATAATTCGTCACCATAAGTCCAGCTATCGCCAAATGCTATAATTCGTTTAATGGCCATGTAGTACCTTTTATCTATAGAGGATTTGAGTAATTTTTCCGCTGTTTAATTTTACTTCTGGTACTGTTATATATCCTTGCCCAGTGGTAACCAATGAAATACTTGATACTGCATTGGCTGTGACTGTAGCTGTAGCTGTTGCGCCTGTTCCTCGCCCGCCCTCAATATCAACATTAGGATCGCCTGTGCCATACCATTCAACGCCGCCGCCATTTAATGAAATGTTACTAACACGCCCGTCTGCAACTTCTGCAACTGCACTTGCACTATATCCGTATTGGTTAATTTCAAAACGCACCCAATTGTGTGTACCATCAACATTGATGTAATCACGTGTGTCTCGATTACTGTACACTGTTTGTGACCCGATGTCATACCATGGGCCGAGCTGAGAATCACTGCCTTGTGCTTTTACATTACCAGTAAAGTTGTCAAAGTCAAGTTGAAAAGTTGTTAACGTATTATCAGCAGTGTATGCTATACTACTATAATTTCTATCATTGTTTGCAGCTGGCGTATTTTGTTTCAACGGCGAAGGTACTTCAAGTATTGTACTTTCTACATAGTTTGGATAAACACTGTCAACAATATCCACTTGCCCTCTGCCACTAGAATACGCATCAGTGAAAACTGCTTCAAACAATTCCCCGCTTGCTCGTTCTAAACTCCAGCTAGCAGTTTGTGCTTCAATACTGCTCAATAACTCATGCGATAAAACAACTTTAGCACGACCATATGCTGCCGACAATATGTCCAAGTCCTTGACAGCCAGTAGTTCCTCGCCGTCGGTGCTCATCATTCTGAATGTGATCGTACTACCCGAAATATTTACAGGCTTTTGATCTTGATTGATAAATTCAAAAAGAATAACATTATCAACCCCTAGGTTCACTTTTAGTTTCTTTGCATACACCGGTTGCCATCTCCTTTGAAAATACGCACCACTGGTGTCGACTAATAACACCTGTTGCTTTTGTTGATATAAATACACAGTGGTAGAATACATTAATTATAACTCCAATACAAGGTATTTATGGGCGTAGAACTCTTCCAAAAGATCGCCGAGAGGTATCCATTTATTACGTTTTGCACATATGCAAAGAACGAATATGTCGGTGTGGTTCAAAATCGAGATGACCAAGTTACAACTATATACGATTTTGGTAGTATAGTAAACGATCAACAAAAACGAGATTTTATTGAACTAGCATCGCAGTGGTGGTGGGAAAGCAATCGTAGTATACCCATCAACATTTTTCTCAAAAATGATTGGGAACAATTTAGGCCTTATCTCAGAACATTTATCAATAAGGACCTGGATATATTACTCGGACCTGCAACAAGTTTAGCAGAACTGTCACGTAAGAAAATTAAACGCCGTAGTATTACTCTTGTTCGCAGAGTAGATTAAGATGCAATGCCACTAGTGTTGCATAGCTAACAGCATGCGACTTCTTAAACACAAATCCATCACTGCTATCACCATCCCACACACTAGCAAACACTTCATCCCATGGTTTGTTTTTCAAGTGTGCTTTACCAGGTCGAATAATAGATATAAATGCAGCCATACGCTGTATGCTGTCTGGGCGCATCTCATTGAGTAGCTGTGCATAGTTGCCTACATGCACTAGTTTTTGTGCAAGATCGCTGTTAGTCCACATCAAGTCCCATTGGGGTTCTTTTGCTAACAATTCGTCATAGTGCTGCTGATCTCGTATAGATGTGTACACACTCATGTTGAGAAAGTCTAGTTTAAAGTATCCACGACTTTCAGCTTCGTCGTATGTTATGCTAGCACAATTGTTTTTTGCATCATACGGAACAGGTGTAACATATACACCAGAATTATGACGTCGACCTTGTTCGTTTTGCCTAGCAGAAGTACATTGAATTAAATCAATGATTGCTTGCCTGTCAGCAAAGTCAATGTCGACGTCTGCACTCATACTAAGTCGCGAATAAACGAAGTAATATTTGCCACCAAAAACAACCCTGCTGCATATGTAAACCATTGCCCAAGATTAACTGCTGGCAGCTCTGCAACATAGATTGCTTCGCCAAGCACAACACCACCGTTGTACAGTGCATAACATGCACCTAGATATGCAGCTACTTTTATCACACTAAGATAAAACTTTTTGTCTTTGTGCTTGGGTTTCGATTTAACTTGTGAAATCTTTGGTCGAGTTAGTCCCATTGGTATCTCCTTTTGTTGCTTTACTTATAACACACATAATACAACTTGTCAACCTTTACCAGCCTGCACGTTTAAGTATTTCCTCTGCATACGCTTTGTCATCTGGATAATCTTTAAACTTTTTCTGCCAAAAGTCTGGATCAATCCAAGGCCATACTATTTTAATTTGATCACCATTCATGTTCTCAAGATAATCTTGCCCAGACTTGCTGTTAAACAACAACCATGGACTAATGCGCCCAGTTGATATTGCAAATGCTACAGTGTTTTCGTTTCCATATCTTAAAAAGTCGTGTGCTGGATTGCCAGTTTTGTCACTCCATTTCATGCTGTACTTGATACCACGCTCAAGTGCATCTTGAAGTGCTTCACGTTTTATATATTGTTGCAAGTATTCATCATACAATGCTTCTTTACACCAGTGATCTATCTTTTTATTATTCGAGAGCAACCAGTTTAAAAACTTGGGCACGTTTATAGCATTAATAGCCTGGCAATGTCTTCCCCATGTTACAAACGCTTTATAGTACGGACTTTTAGCAAAATCTGCAAATGTTTTTATTTTAGCACTGCCTTGTGTTGTTTCATAGAAACGCAAATAGGCTTGTAAACCTATTTGTACGCCTACTTCTTTTTCTTCTTGAAATCTCTTTTTTGGTTCACACAAATGAACAGACAAACTGTTTTCTCGTTTGAACTCACGCTTGCAATATTTGCAAACATAGACTTCACTTTTTGTCTGCGGTGCCGCTGTCACGCATGAATTCCTTCAGTTCTTTGTTGGTTATTAACTTACTTAGTAAGTCAATTTCATCTGCTTTCATTGCAGGATACAACTCCATCAGCGTTTTCTTTGCTATGTTGTTGCCTTTGTCTTTTTTCTTTGGCGCAATCCATTGATGTCTGTGATTTCCCATGCCCGGGCTGACACTTGTTGCACACAACCATTGTAGTTTTGGATGTTTGTTGATGTCAAAGAAATGCTTGTTAAAACGCTCGTTGCAGGATATCAAGTAATATTCCTGTAGCTCGCTGCTTCCCTGCACACTGCTTCCCCAGCGTATCATCAGATAGTTTGAAAACTTTTTGCGCTCTTCGTCAGTGAGACTGTCGTAAAAGTCTCGGTCTTTACTATCAAAGCAACGCATTTCGTTTGCTATGTTAAGCTTGTCACTCATTAAAATGCCTGCGTGATGTCAACAATTTCACAGTTCCTAGAGATATCTTTAACAAAGTACACACAGCGGGGATTAGGGCTGTCATCAATTGGTACTGCCAGCATCTGTCCATTCTTCAACTTCGGCACATACCAAGTTACATCTTGATACACATCAACAATTTCAATGTCCAAATAAGTAGGAGAAAAACTAGTCAATGGGTTAAATTCAAAGACTTTGAATCCTCTGTCATTGATACTAGTAAGTGCCAGCATTTCTAAGTCGCCTACATCTGGTTCGCCGATTAGCACTTGCCAATCAATGGGCATTTTCATAGTAGTATTGCCAATTTTAAGAACCAGAGCTGGACTGTTAAACGTTTCTAAAAAAATCAACGGAATGTAAAAATGATCCGGATTTGCTGGATCGCTGTTATCAAAGATTGCAAAACGCATATCATCAATTTCTTCCGGCAATGCATCCAACTCGAATACAGTATTATCTAGTGTTAATATTTTCATTTAGTCCTACCCATTATAACTCCATAATCCTGTGTTAATAAAATTTCAAACCCGTTGACCAACAAATACGGCACAACAGCTCCGCCTTTGCCAATATACACATCTGTATGCAAATAGGTATCATCTAAACATACAATACAATTATCAGTCATATGCGGTAATAAATTCTGCATCTGTGTTAAATGTGCAACCTGGCTATTAATATTATTCATTGTAATACCACGTTCTTGATACCAAGTCCGTTGTTCCTCAATACGCTTTTGCCAGTGTCCTTTACTAGAACTACTTGGTTCCCAGTTCCAATCAAAGTTATCTAAGTATAACACACTAATTTGGTGTTTACAAGTCTTTGTCCACTCTGTTCCATCACAATGGATAAATTCTGTAATGGGTTTTAGATGAGCCGGGATGCACTGTGCCAATCTGCGTGGCATATTTTCATCCAAGTCTAGTGTAATAAACTGTGTGCCCAACTGTTCGGCAATTTCAGCAAAGTATGCACTGGAACCGTCGTAGCGATCACTGCCTATTTCTAATACAATTCCACTGTGATTGGCATTAACATAATTTTTTACTTGTTTATAACAATCACCCATCCCATTTCAACTTTTCTACAGTAAATGGATAGTTTGCTTCTTTGTAAAATTGTTTACGTTTGGTTAAGTGCCTTTTGGCAAATCTACAGGTTGATGTTATGTCCCAAATTTGCACATGATCTTTATCTTCTGCTTTTCGAATACCTCGGCCAATACTTTGTATAACCCGTACAAAACTTTTACCTGGCTCCAATAGTACAAGATTAAAAATACGTGGTAAATTAATACCCACAGCCGCAACACCGTATGTTGCAATAATAATTTTACCAGTTGATGTGGCTATTTCATCATACTCGTCCTGGCGTTCTTTAGATTTGGTTGCACCACTTACAAATACAGCGTTGTCTCCTAGTCTGCTCAACAGTTCTTGTCCTGCCGATATTCTATCAACTAGCACAAGAGTATTGCCAGTTTTATTTACTTCCAAAACTACTCCAGAGATTGTGTCTAGCCTGCCCTTGTCTTCGAACAGATATTTTAGTTCACTTTGATAGTTTGTAAACTCAGCATTGTCTACTAGCTGCACAACATTCACATGGCAGTTTGCAAGTACGCCTTTTTCCTGTAGCTCGCTGGCTGCAAGTTGATTGATCACTGGGCCCAGCCCAACGTGCAGTGCTTGAAATTCAAATTGTTCTTTGGGTACTGTGCCTGTTAATCCCCAGCGCAGCGGTATCTGGCTCATTACACCAGTTAGCAATGTCTTCAGTGCATCTGCTTTTGCCATGTGCACTTCGTCAACAATAACAGCCACAACGTCCTCTAAGAACTCGTGTATTGTAATATCCACTTTATGATTCTTGGTATTCTTTAGCAGTACATTCAAGCTTTGCCATGTACAGATTGTGTGCTTGTGCCCAAATTCTTTTCTATCGCCATAAAACACACCCACATCTAATTGCATGTTTATGTAGTCTGCTTCAGTTTGTGTTACTAGACTTTTGTTCGGAACAATAATAATACTGCGTCCGTAATTTTCAACACGTTCGCTCAGTGACGCAGTCATAATAGTTTTGCCTGCACCTGTTGCAATTTCTTGTATGCATTGTGGGTTTTCTAAAAAACTGTTTACAATTTCAACTTGGTAATCACGCAGTTTAACTGGTTGCCCAGCAGCTGGGTGATTCTTTGGCCAAAGTACATCAGCATAAGATTCTTCAGTAACCGGCTCGAACTTAAACGTGGTTCGATATTCTCTATTGTCTTGGACTTCGATATCATAGTTAAAGTCCTCAAGTATAGGAATAATATCAGGCAGCAAGTTTAAATATGTACTGCCACCCATTTGGAAGTATGCGACTTTGCCATCCCAGCGGCCTAGTCGCACTGCTGGCAAATATCTTGCATGCGGCACATCATACTTAAAAGTGTTAACTAGCTTTTTGCGAACATCCAGATCTAAGCCAGTGATTTTTAAGTTGACTTCGTCATTTATTACTAGTGTTGCTGTTTTCATAAATTATTTCTCGCAAATCTTTACTGGTAGCCGGAAACACATCGAGTCCATTGCAGCGTATTTCATATCCTTGTTCTCGCAAACAGTGTTGCACATATGCCTCATCTATTATAGTTTGACACGGAGTCTCGGTATTACGATCTTCTAAAATGTCTAGTACCCATGCAGTACATCGATGTTGTGCGTTATGATAACGTTGTTGTGCTATCCAAATGCGTTGATTGTTCTCCATTGTAGCAGTGTCTGCTACCAAAGTCAAGCCTAAATGGTTAATTAAATCCGGAAATACATTTTTAGTAAATAAATCTAGTGCTGATATGTGCCCATTGATATCTGGGTATGAACTTGTTATGTTATCAGCTATCCAAAAACTTATCCATTCTCTAATAACCCAAGTAGGAATGTCTGAGCTCGTAATATTATCCCAGTTACCTAATTTTTCTTTATAATCTGGGAAGTTCAGTTCTATACTTTCAATTATATCGTTATTTGCTTGTTTCACCAGTTGATTGTCTAAATAATCTAAATAATGCCCCGGACTCGGTGCAATTATTACATCTGCAGTTTCTTCCATCTTATGGTCGTGACGAAAATGAGTTCCAGGGTCAAACCCATGGCTACTGCCAGTAGATTCAATTTTTATTTCTGCGCCGTTGCTTAGATTACTATATGCATAAATTGATTGCATAACATAGTGCCCATAGCACCCTTGTCTCCAAGTTATATGTATCATATCTTGTTTTTCTTTTAAAAAGGACGGGCAGCGCATTGTTGCAACTGCCCGCCAAGTTTTAGATCGCCCAGGAGCTAGATATCTGGCGATCTACTTCACCTACGGCGCATAACAGTGTTCTCTGCAAGTTCTTTCCAATTCGGAGATACTTTTGTAAGATCAGCTATTTTGAGTGCCATACGTAAACTCATTTCACGTAGTGTTTCTTTTTTGTCGTTCATAAA
>Ga0206128_1004190_pt1 | contig 11391 bp, 9 predicted proteins | sample Helgoland_Spring_7_FD_148601 | JGI IMG/M metagenome (GOLD analysis project Ga0206128, IMG submission 148601) | Pelagic subsurface seawater microbial communities from Kabeltonne, Helgoland, North Sea - Helgoland_Spring_Bloom_20160426_1 | ecosystem: Environmental > Aquatic > Marine > Epipelagic ...
TTTGATCCAAATATTGGACCCATAGAAGAGTTCCTTTAGAGAACAGCTATGACCTAACTACCAACTCCGGCTATCTTACCATGTACTGTAAAGAACCAATCATACAAGAGAGAACAGCTTACAACTTTATTGGAATCAAACAAAAAGAAACCAATTTTGAGGTATCTACCACCATGAGATTTAAACCTTCTTTAGATGGGGAAGAAGCAGGTCTTTGCCTTATTCAAAAAGACGACAACTACCTACTTTTTAACGTGAAAAGGGAGGACAAAGAAAACGTACTTCAACTTGTAATCAACGACAAAAAGAAAAATCCCATTATTAAAAAAGACTTGGTAATGGGCAAAAAATTCAAAAACTATATAGAGCTTAAAATAATAGCCAAGAACAATACTTACCAGTACTATTTTAGATACCAGTCCAACGATCTTTGGGAATTATTTGAAACTACCAATAGCGACATATTACTTTCCGAAGGGTATACAGGAGCCCATCTAGGATTATACGCAACTAGCAATGGTACTAAAAGTATTAACTTTGCAGCATTCGATGTTTTTAAGCTAGAGTATTCATCTCCACCATTAAAATTAAAAAAATGAAAAAATCTCTCTTCCTATTTTACTTGTGTTTTCTTATAATTTTTGGCTGTAAAGAAACAAAAACAGAGCCAAAGTCTTATCTAGAGATAACCAATAAAAGTCAGATAGATAGCATTACTCAAACATTTGTAGATAGAGAAATATACCCATTTATATATACAAGACTAGAAGATTCTAATGGCGTTGTAGCCTATGAAAATTTAGAAAAAAACCAACGTTTACTAGCCAATGAAAATATAGATGGAGATTCTTGGATTAGAATTTGGTCTATGAGCAAAATTGTAACCATTTGCCTGGCATTAGACTTGATGGAAGATGGCATTATTTCTCTCAATGACTCGGTAAATAAATACATCCCAGAATTTAGTGATTTAAAAGTTGCTGTAACCCAAGACAGTTTGGAAGTAGCCTCTATAAACTGGTATGAAGAAGACTCTTTAAGAAAAGAACCATGTCCAATTAAATATGTAGAAAACGATTCGGTAATGACCATTGTTCATCTACTAAACCATCAAGCTGGATTTTACTATTCTACCACCAACGTAGGTTGTTTAGATTCGGCCATAGCAGACAAAAATGTAGCTAGGGCTGAAAACAGTCAAGATCTAATCAATAAATTGGCAGTATTACCGCTTTGTCAACATCCTGGATCTTACTACTACTATGGAATGAATACTACCGTTTTGGGACTAGTTTGTGAAAGAGCTACCGGAAAAACATTGGCAGAACTAGTTAAAGAACGCATTACAGATCCCATGAAAATTGAAGGATTGGCTTACGATCTTCCAGAAGGTGCTAGTATGCTCCCAAGATTTTCTGGAAAAGACTCTTTACTCAGAACTGCTAAGGTTGGAGAACTAGATATTTTTGGTCAAGATGTGCCAGATTATCGTCCTGAACATCAACTTTATCTTGGTGGAGAAGGAATGATTGCAACTGCCAACGGCTATTCAGATTTTTTAAGAATGCTACTCAATAAAGGAATATTAAATGGTTATCGATTTTTAGAAGAAAGTACTATTGAAGATCTTACATCTCCCCATACTCAAAAAGATAATTCTTATGGATACAATGGTTATAATCTTTGGGTGAGCGGAGAACCATATTTAGAAAATGGAAGAGGAGACAAAGGTCTATGGATAGGTGGTGGTTACGAAGGCACCCATTTTTGGATAGATACCAAAAGAGGTTTTGTAGGTACCATTATGACCCAAATGTTTTGGGTATATGACGGAGCCTATGGCTACAGTAAAGACGATAGAATTAGAGGGGCTATTTACCAGCCATGGACCAAAATGGAATATAAAGACTAGAAATGGATAGTGTAAAAGAAATAAAAAGAATATTTAAGCTTCAGTCAGAGCCTAGTAATATTCTAAGGCTAAGAAATTCTTCATTAAAAGAAAGAATTGAAAAAATTAAGCGAATTGAAAATTTTATATCCAGTGACAGTAACCACCAAATTATAGCCAATGCCCTTTATAAAGACTTAAGAAAATCCAACGAAGAAGTAATTACTACAGAAATCACACCTACTCTACTAAACATTAAGCAAGTAGTAAGAAATTTAAAACAATGGATGAAAGACGAGTATGTTCCAACGCCTATTACCATGGTGGGAATGTCTTCCTATGTCAAATACGAATCTAAAGGAAATATTCTAATGATTTCCCCATGGAACTACCCTGTTTTTCTTTCGCTATACCCATTAATTTATGGGATTGCAGCTGGAAATGCGGTTATTGTTAAACCCTCTGAGATTTCGTCAAACACTTCCAAAGTGATAGCCAATATGATACAGACGCTCTATGAAGAAAATGAAGTTGCTGTTATAGAAGGGTCTGTCAAAGAATCTACCGAACTTTTAAAACTACCTTTTAACCACATACATTTTACTGGAAGTCCCAAAGTAGGAAAAATTGTAATGGAAGCAGCATCCAAAAACTTATCGGCAGTAACTCTAGAATTGGGTGGAAAATCACCAGTAATAGTAGATGGTACTGGAGACGTTAAAAAAATTGCAGAAAAAATAGCTTGGGGTAAGACTCTTAACTGTGGCCAAACTTGTATTGCTCCAGATTTTGTCCTAATTCAAAAAGACCAGCTTTCAGATTTTACCAAATACTTTAAAAATTCTGTAGATAAATTTTACAATACTAAAAAAGAAGGAATTGAAAATTCTAAAGACTATGGAAGAATAGTAGATAAAAATAATTTTAAAAGAGTGGAATCCCATTTAAAAGATGCTATTAAAAAAGGTGCAAAAGTAGAATACGGAGGTGAATTGAATGAGAAAGAAAAGTTTATGGCCCCAACTTTACTTACCAATATAACCTTAGAAATGATGGTAATGCAAGAAGAAATATTTGGGCCTATCCTACCTGTTTTAACTTATGAAAAAAATAGTGAGGTAATAGAACTATTTCAAAAAATGCCTTCTCCACTTGCTATATATATAATGAGTTCCAACAAAAAGAACATAAAATTCTTTATGGAAAATACTGTTTCTGGTGGAGTATCTGTCAATGAACTGATGATGACAGTAGTCAATCCAAATCTTCCTTTTGGTGGGGTAAACAACAGTGGAATTGGCAAATCAGGAGGCAGACATAGTTTTGTTGATTTTTCTAATGAAAAAGGAGTGGTAAAAAAGAAATTTGGGAACATGCTCAAAATGGTATATCCTCCATTCAACAAAAATATTTTCAAATATTTTAAAACAATTGCTAAAATATAATGAACTTTACACCAAGACTATTTAGCTATCTTCTACTAGTATCTACGCTTTACTTTCTTAACCAATGTCAACCAAAAAAAGAATCTTCTACCATTATAAAAAATTCTTGTCATTGTAATGATTTAGTTTACGATGAACTATACAATTATTTCTTTATTGAAGAGAGAACTAGTCCATATACTGGGAAATGTTTAGAATATTATGAATCTGGTGAAATTAGCCTAGAAAAGAATTTTATAGATGGGAAAATGCATGGAAACATGCTTAGATTTCGTAAAAATGGAATAAGAAAATCCTTGGTAGAATTTAAGTTGAATTTTATAGATGGAAAAGCTATTTTCTATAATTTACAAGGTGAAGACAGTGTTACACAACAGTACAAAAGAGGAAAATTAGTTTCCAATGGCCATTAGTGATTCAAAGTTAACTTCGATCTCTTTTTTCAGCTTACTTAATTGTTCTTGAATTTCCTTTAATTTTTCTGGATCATTGGTTTCGTAGAGCTCAAATTCTAAATTAGTTTGCTTCTCTTCTAACTGTGTAATCTTTCTTTCCAGAGACTTTTGTTGATTTTGATGCTTTTTATTTTTTTGAGATATCTTTTTTTCTGGTTTTTTAGCTGCTTTTACATCACTATTTATATCGTTGTAGTAACTATTTATAAATTGAGTGACTGGCTCGTGGTATACTTTGATTGTTTTATCTTTTATAAAATAAACTCTATCTGTAAGACCATCCAAAAACCCTCTATCGTGAGAAACCAAAAGCAAAGTTCCGGCATATCCTGCAAGAGCATCTTTTAATATTTCTTTAGAAATCATATCAAGATGGTTGGTAGGTTCATCTAGAATTAAAAAATTATTGGGCTGAAGTAGTAATTTACATAAAGAGAGTCTGGTCTTTTCTCCACCAGAGAGTACCTGAACTTTTTTTTCAGTATCGTCTCCCGAAAATAAAAAAGAACCTAGAATTTGGCGAATATTTTTTCTTACTTCCCCAACAGCAACATCGTCAATTGTTTCAAAAACTGTTTTTTTAGGATCTAATTTATGGGCTTCATCTTGGGCAAAATAACCCATCATAACTTGATGACCCAATTGAATATTCCCATTGTAAGTAATGTCTTTTACAATACTTTTGATAAAAGTAGATTTACCCATTCCATTTTTACCAATTAATGCTATTTTCTCTCCTCTAGATATCGACAAATCAACATTTGAAAAAATTTCTTTGTCGCCGTATTTTTTTTCTAAACCAGCTATTTTTTTCGTCTCTTTTCCGGAGTGAGAAGGTTCTGGAAATTTAAACTGTATACCATCTTTTTCCAGTTGGTCTATCTCTATGTCTTCTAGTTTGTCCAGCTTCTTAATCAGCGATTGGGCAAATGCAGCTTTATTTTTCTTAGCTCTAAACTTATTGATCAGCTCTTGGGTGTGCTTGACCATTTTTTCCTGGTTTTTTTTGGCCGCAACCTGGGTAAATATCTCCTCTTCTCTAAGCTCTAAATATTTGGTGTAATTGCATTTGTAATCATAAAGCTTACTATTGGCTAATTCAATAGTTCTATTGGTAATATTGTCAAGAAAAGTTTTATCGTGAGAAATTAAAAGGATAATACCAATATAATTCTTCAAATACATTTCTAACCATTGAATGGATTCTATATCTAAATGATTGGTTGGTTCATCTAATAAAATAACACTTGGTTTTTGGATAAGAAGCTTGGCCAGCTCTACCCGCATTTTCCAACCGCCAGAAAAACTAGAATATGGAAGATTCAATTCATTTTGCTCAAAACCTAAGCCTTTTAAAATCAATTCGGCGTCTTTTAATTGATTATCTCCATCTAACAGCAGCAATTGCTCGTTGAGATCGGAAAGCTCACTTAAAAGCTGCATATATGCGTCTGATTCGTAGTCTGTTCTAGTGGTTAGCTCTAGGTTAATCTCATCTAGCCTATTATTTATGGTCAGCAGTTGTTTATTGGCATTTAGCACCTCGTTTAGAATTTCCTCATTAGAAGAAACATTTATTTCTTGAGGGAGGTATCCTATACTTAAGGAATTGGTGGTGTTAATAGATCCTGAATTTGGCTTTTGTTCTCCAGTAATCAATTTGAGCATGGTAGATTTACCTGCACCATTTTTACCAACAATTCCAATCTTGTCTTTAGGATTTATTTGAAAAGAAATATTTTTATACAAATCTCTTCCTCCAAAACTAACCGTGATATTTGTTAAATTCAGCATATAAAAAAAGCCCTAATTAAAGGGCTCTAAATTATAAAATTATTTGGTTTCTAGAAGTGCCACAAATCGTGCTCAAATGTGAAAATCTCGTTTCTAACTTTTTCAGATTGTAATAATGCATCTAATCCATCCCAGTTAGGTGAAACAGCTCTGTCGAAGACGTTACTTTCTTTTTGAACGTAAGATGAAAAATCTCTTTTCCAAAATAAATCGTCAAAGCTCATTCTTTGTGCATCATTATCAGGGTTGTAAACAAAAAAGTTCTGAAAGACATATCTACACTCTGGAAAATACAACCAGAAAAGATTTTTAAGTCCATCAATTTCTAAAGTTTCAGGGTTTCTAGAATATACCACAGGGGATATACCTATAATTCTTACATCTAACATAGATCTTTGCTTATCAAAAAACCAATCTTCTTTTAAAACGTATCTAACAATATCTCTACTTGTATATTCTTCTACTACAGTTATTTTAATATTTTCACCATCATCATCTATTGCAGGACCTTCAACTCCATCTACAATTTCAATAGAATCTACTTGAGTTTCTTGACCAAACATTGTTTCCAGCTTTCTTTTGAATTCCGGATCATTGGCATTTCCATTATTAGGTCTCACAGGAAATCGAAACTTATCATCTAGCTCAATTCCTCCCAAATCATAAAGAGTTATTGACCCTTCATCTAAAGCTCCATATCTAATAACTTCAAACAAAGAAATTCTATCGTTTTGCTTTTCCAATGGATAATAAAGTTTATGGTTTTTTTTCTCCTTTAAATCTAAAACACGCCATATTCTTTTACTCCACATAACGTCAGCTTCTCTAAGGTGAATATAAGACACCACTCTTTTGGTAGGAATATGCTCTTGAATATATACTCCATCCAAAACGTTAGACTCTAAACTAATTCCAGAACCCGGTAACTGAGCAGTTAAAGATTGAGTAACAAGAAAAATAAATAATATGTTTAATAACGATTTCATAATTAAATAAGTTTTATAACAATACCACTTTCAAGCCTTTTAACTTTTCCACCTGGACCTTTAACCTCTACAGCAGTAAAAGTTAAATTACCACCTTTTGGTATTTTCTTCATAGCGGCTTTCATAGGGCCAGTTAGTCTGTTGTTTTTAGATTTATAAGTAATAGGTGATCCATTCTTAGTGGTATACATTTGGAATCCAACTACTTCATAAGGAACATCCAATGGACTATCTCCAAGTTTTGCAACAATTGTTGAATAATTAACAGCATTAGCTTTTTTGATATTTCCACCAGCTTTATTAGCAAAATAAGCAGTAGGTTTAGGGAGAGGAAATACTCTAAATATTTCATTTGCCAATTCGTTACTTTTACCTTTGTCATCAATACCAGTAACAATTAACTTAGCTTCTTTAGCTCTAGCATTGGTTACTGTTGCCGTGTAATAACCTTTGCTATCCGGACCTTTCACAGTACATCCTCTACCAGTTAGCTTAATAGATTCCGGCTTATAACCCGAAGCAGAAACTCTAATTTTGTTATTCCAGTTAATATATAAAACCTGTAAGTCTGCTGCAGAAATGGCAGCGTTGGGAGCTCCAACTGAATAATTAAATTTCCATGGTTTCCATTTTTTAACTCCTTTTTCTTTAACTGCAATAAATCCAGAAAGTATATGATCTCCAACAGAACCAGAAATTGAAACGCTCTGTCCAGCACGACCCTTAAAAGTTTTCATATTGGCTAAATCTTGCTCAGATTCATTTTTGTTCAACTGAGATGAATCATCTACCCAATATTTTAGTTCCATAGCTTCTGAAGAATCATATGCAGCAATCATTACCCTAAGTCCAAGTGAATCCCCCTGGTTAATATAACTGGTTGCAGAAAATGCCAATGGGTCAATTTTATTAAAGTTAAAGGATTGTACTTTTACTCTAGAACTTACCAATTGAGAGGCCAATGTCTGTACTTGTAACACATCAGATCTAACAGAGGTCATTACTGCAGAAGCAGCAACAATAGGAGCATGGTCAAACTGACCAAAAATCCAAGGATACTCTTCTCCATGATTCATTACTTTTTTTGGAATAGTCATTCTAACATAGATATTCCTAACAGCTTCAGCATCTTTAGGATCTAGCTTATTTTCTTCAATTTCAAAAGCAATAATTGAATCTACCACTTCTTCAAAGGCTTTTCTATCCCCCTCTGTAATTAAAAAATCAGGGTCTTTAATTAAACTTGTGTCAAATTCATACTGATAAACTATTCCACCTTCCAAAGTATCACTAGGGTGGTTAGCAATTAAAGCAATTAAATCATTTCTATGGTGGTGTAAATTTTCCATTAAATGAAGACCCTCAGGTGCAATTTTATCAAAACTCTCACCTGCTAAAATTCTGGTAGGAGTATCGTAATCGTCTTTTTTTGTATAGGTAGAAAGATCTCTAATATGTATATACCCTTCTTCGTCAATATGGAACAATGGGTTGTGGAATTCATCGTGGTCTGTTTCAGCTCCGTGCAATTCATGATGTTCGTCTACGGCTATTACACCTAAATCATTTACTTTAGCAACCAATGCCTTAAGCCTTACTTTAGCATCCGCATCATCATTAACAATGGCCATTTCAATATCGTCAAATTCCGAAAATTGAACTCCTGGATCTGCAGCAGCTATCAATAAAAATAAGTTTCTCTTAACAATGTCATTACACATATATCTCGTTAACTCAACAATTTTATCATTGGTATTTTTGTGAAATTCCACCCTTGCCAATTCATCTGGTGGAGCACCTGTTGCTTTAAGGGTTGCAAGTTTAGTGGCGAATTCACCAGAAAGATTGGTATTAAAAGACTCTACTTGTTCTATACTACTTTCTAATTTATTATTTAATGTAACAAAAGCATTAATAATTTCCTTAGATACATTCATAGCCAAAAGTGCCATAAGTACTAAGTACATTAAACCAACCATTTTCTGCCTTGGCGTTTCCTTACCTCCACCCATAATCTAATTTTTTATTTACTGTTAGTTACTAATTACTTATTGACATTCATTGCAGACAACATATTTCCATAAACTGAGTTCAAAGCAGCTAGGTTAGATGTTAAATCCGACATTGTTTCTTTGTACTTTTTGGTATCATCAACAAAAGACTGAAGATTGGTTACAATATTGGTAATTCCGGAAGACATTTCATCGCTGGCCTTAGAAAGAGCAGAAACACCTTCTAATTGCATCTCATACAGATTATTAAGTTGGGTTAAATTACCAGAAACTTTGTCTAGTTGATCGCCAAAATTTGAATTACCAGATGAAACTGAAGTAATTTCTTTAATAGAAGTTGCTGCTTGGTCGTAAGCATTAGAAAGTTCACCTACTTTACTAGAAGCACCTTTAAGATTATCAACATACTCATTTGTTGCATCGGAAGCAGAACTTATATCTCCAAGTTTACCAGCATTATCACTTAAATTTTTCATTCCTGCACCTAAGCTTTCTATTAATTCAGGTTCAATCTTGGCTTTTGCTAACATATTATCTAATTGCTCAACAACTGATTCGTCACTAGAACCTGGCAATTCGTTTGGACTGTGGTCATCATCAGAATGTCCAAGAGCTAATTCAGGATAGGCTATGGTCCAATCTAATTCCTCATGTAACGGTTCATGTGCAGATAACATAAAGATAACAGCTTCAATACCAAGACCACCAATTAACATAATTGTTGCTCCTGGCCAGTGCTGAATTTTAAACATCGCACCAATAATTACAATTGCACCTCCGTAACCGTATACATATTTCATTATTGTTTTAAACTTCTTACTTTCAAAAAAACTATCTCCTGAACTCATAATTTTATTTTTTTATTATTTTGTATTTATTTAATTATTCTAATTTATTTTAAAAATCTCCCTCTCTATTTGGACCACCTCTTCCTAAGTAGTTCATAACACTACGAAAGCCAATATAACTTTTCGCAGTATCTTGGTATTCATAAGTTCTAGTCCCTGTTTGGAGATAGAATCCTATATCTTTCCAAGAGCCTCCTCTTATTACTTTTCTTTTCATTGAAGGTGGATCATGATCCAAAGCATTATATAGATATTCTGTATTCATATCATGTCCATATTCATACATAGACTCGTCGTAGGCTGTTCTACACCACTCGGCAACATTACCAGCCATACAGTATAATCCAAAATCGTTAGGATGGTACGAACTAGCCTTAACTGTATGAAACCCTCCATCTTCCATATAACGACCTCTAATAGGCTTAAAGTTACCTAAGAAACAACCTCTAGAATTTCTTGCATAAGGACCTCCCCAAGGGTATGGATTATTATCTAAACCACCTCTTGCAGCATACTCCCATTCTGTTTCACTAGGAAGTCTAAAGTCTTGTACGTAAGCCTCATAGTGAGCTTTTCTCCATGAATTTAATAACTGTGTTCTCCAAACATTAAATGCATTACATTGTTGCCATGTAACTCCAACTACAGGATATTCATCATACGCTGGATGCCAAAAATACATGTTAGTCATATATTCATTGTTGGCATAAGTAAAATCATGAATCCAACATAGCGTGTCGGGATAAACATTTATAATTTCTTTAATAATAAACCTTGAACGATCATCATGTCCCCTAATAGAGTTATTTTGTCCTTTAGAATTACGATTAATACCAAAACCCCAATCTTTTCCTACAGGGATATTTTTTCCTGATGGTATACCTGGTTCGACGGGAAAAGCCATATCCGGATTTTTCATTTTTTGTCTGTGATCTGGGTCTACAGATGCTTCAGAATTTGAAATTCTTTTAACTAAAGGTCTTCCTTTTCTAGCTGCCTCTTGCAAATCAATCCAATAATACTCAAAGTTTAATTTTCTTGTGTCGATTTCTTTTCTTGAATAAAATCTATCACCTTCTTTTAAAAACATAGAAGCTAATAGTGGAGCATATTCAATATTTTGCTCTTTGGCAGGATTAAAAGAAATATAACTAAATCTTTCGTCCCAATTTAATTGCCATTCGTCTTCCCCTTTTTCTTGTAATTCATCATCATAAGTAGGAATAAGAAATCTATCCGGAAATTCTGCACCCAAAATATCTCTAGCTATAGAATCTTTTACATAATTTACAAACTGACGATATTCATTATTTGTAATTTCTGTTTGGTCCATATAAAATGCTGCAACAGAAACAGTTTTTGTCTTATTATTATGAGTATTGGGAACATCTTCATCACTTTGACCCATATTAAAAGCACCTGACTGAATGTATAGCATACCATATGGATCTGCCTGATACCAAATAGGTCTTCCAGTAGCACCTACTAAATGACCGTTACTTGACTGTGTTGTACAACTAGAAATAGTCAAAACAACTAAAATAAAATATAATAATTTCTTCATTTTAAAGCTTTTTATCTTTAATCCAGAGCAAAAATAGCTTGATGGAACTCCTATAACGATATTTGATTTAAATAGTTTCATTTTTTATAAAAATCGAGGATTTTTGGATTTTTCAATTGGTGCAGGCTTAGATATTTTGAAATTGTAATTCAACATGATATCGTGAGAACCATTGCTGTAGTTCCCTATAACACTTGTCGTAATACCATAAGCATAACCTATTCTTAAAACACTTCCATCAGAAAACGGGTATTTATATCCTACCATAGGTGCAATTTCATCACCGAATCTGTAAGTCAACCCTGCCCAAACCATATTCTTATATAGTGCATTAATATTTACATCCATAATTGAAGAAGATGCGTCGGACTTAATTAAAATACTAGGCCTTAGCTG
>Ga0206128_1004205_pt1 | contig 11361 bp, 26 predicted proteins | sample Helgoland_Spring_7_FD_148601 | JGI IMG/M metagenome (GOLD analysis project Ga0206128, IMG submission 148601) | Pelagic subsurface seawater microbial communities from Kabeltonne, Helgoland, North Sea - Helgoland_Spring_Bloom_20160426_1 | ecosystem: Environmental > Aquatic > Marine > Epipelagic ...
CATTAAGGTATTGGCGCGCTTGCTCAATGAATGCGAGGCCGGTTTCATCGTTTGGGATTCTACTGAATAGATACCGGACCGGATCCTTTTCTATCTTATCCATTAGCCAATCCTCCGCAATTTGGACCCGCGCGCCTTTTCATATAATGCCCGCCCATCCGCGCCGGTAAGCTTCAATAGGCGCGTTATGGTGGCAGCTTGGCGCTCACCGCGATGGTATACGCTCGGACTGTCCGAATATTGATAGGTCCAATCATGACCTGCTAAGGCTTCTGCTAATTCTTCCAATGGTGTTTGATCATTCATACTCAATAAATCCTCGTTTATTATGCGCCAATCAATGGCGCGCTTTATTTCGTCAGTGGTTAGGTAAAGGCCTAGTCTTTTTCGGTAATTGTTCATGCCGCAACCCGCGCTATGATATTCGTATCCACAATGAAAAGTGATTCTGACTTCTTGGCCTTACCCTTGGCGCGTAATCCTACAATGACGGGACCGGCGAAAAGGTTGTCCAGATCTGAAATGTCACCATCAATCACGGGACGTCCCATAAAGGTAGCCGGCATTGGGCCGCGGAATACTACAGACATAGGAACATCGGTTTTAACGGCTTGTAGCACTTGATTCTGATAAGCCGGCGCGCCGCTATAGCTAAACATCAAACGGAGATTGTCCGGAGTCTTACCGAGCCGCGCCGATAATTTGGTGTAATCATAGAACATGATTTCCGGATGCAATTGCGGGACGCCAAGCTTTTCCCATTGGATATCCGAGATAACATTAAGACGGACCGCCGGCTTAACGCCTTGGCGATTGCATGTCGCCGCAAATGATTTCAGCTCTTTGTTAAGCTGTTTTAAGAATGCCGGCTGATCATCTTTAAACCATGCCGCCTTTGCTTGCCGGCCATTGATCACGTTAGACATGCGACCGCGTCCCGCGCTTTCTAGGCAAGATTCAGCGCATCCCGCGACATGCCGCGCCGGACAATTAATGTCAGATGGGAATAGCGATAGACCCGCAACGCGGTATTTTTCGCCGCGATTAGTTTTAGCTAGTTTGGTATTTCCGCCGGTAGTATCAAGTAATTTCATTTTCTCGGTTCCTTTTATGCTACAAAAATTGATAGTGCGATTAAAACGATTAGCGCCGGCAGTGCCACAACCGCGCCGGCAATTTCTAATCGTTCGCGCGTCCGCTTTTCTTTCTTCGCATGTTCAATGCAATCCAAAAGGTGCTGTCTGCGATGGGCGCGAAGGATTTGGTCCGCTCGCGTATTGGCAAAATCTAACGTAAACACTCGGCTTTTCTTTTCCATTGTCTTAATACTCCCTTGATAAATATTTGATTTCGTCCGCTATTCGGGACTGGTAATTGCGAAGTGCCTCGTTATAGTTCATGTCGTAATGACCGCTAATAAATTCGCAATGATGGGCGCCGATTGCGGCCTTTATCATGTGCACCAAATGAGTAGAATGCGCCCTACCCAACGGATCCGGTATCGGTCGCCGGCATATCGCGAAGCCGGTTTCATCCGTTAAAGGTGTAATGGCGCACAATTCCCATCCCAAGGATTCGGCAAGGCGTGTTGCAGTTGGGATCATTTCTAGATTGGTTGGTCCTTTGCAAAAATCAATAAACTGGTTCATTTTCTCGGTTTCCTTTTACTGTTGATTTATACAGTGCTTTTTTTTGGGTCCCTCGCACTGTTGAGCCGATTATAAGCCCATCTAAAATGATTGGTCAATACTTCTATTGACCATTAAATCGGCATGAATCAAAGCCCAAAATAGGCGCGCTTTTTGATTGGTTAAAGGTGCGGCGCTTTATGCCATCCGATTGGCAAAATCAGACTTTCCAGGGCTCATCATTTTCAGTGATAGTAGACCTAGACCATTATCAAAACGTGTATGGGATTCATTCAAAAACGACTTGATCTGATGATTATTTTGGGGGGTATGCCCCATCATTTCAAATGATCATCATTTCCAGTGATGGGGGGTATAAGGCACAGTGATGGCGGGGTTGGGGTTTTCAGGAATGTATCCGTGGGATAGTAAATACTAACCGTGGGATAGTAAATATTATGCGTGGGATAGTAAATAAAGTAACCGTGGGATAGCCATGGGATAGCCATTCTGGTTTTGTATCGTGTATCGGTACGCGATACAGAAAAATATCCGTGGGATAGCTTCTACCTTGAAGTATCCACGGCTCTCTTTGCTGCACGAATAATGTTCGTTTGCAGATGCCTCTCTATGTATCTCTTAGCGAATTTAGGAGCATCGTAAGTTGCCTTCTGCTTTCTTGACGATAGGTTGATATAGACTATTCGCTCAAGCTTTCTGTTCTTACCGCGACCTTTCTTCTTGTAGACCCCGTACTTTGATTGATCCTTGCTATTGCCTGGAAGCCCTATGAAGTGATTCTTCTTGATCGCTAACTGCTGCACCTTGTTCTTAGTCAAGTTACCCTGTTTAGTCAATCGGACCTTACCCTTTACCGGCGCAACCAATTTCTTCTTTGTGGGTGTAATAGTACCCCCCTGAATAACAGTCTTCATATAGGGCGCTCTCTCTGAAAAGTAAAGCTCACCTTGTAAGTTGCTGCGCGTGGCCTTCCGGTACAGTATAGAATTCCTAGTCCATCTGGTAGGACCGCCGGCAAGATTCTTGTCCATTACCTCCATCTGGTGCTTGCGAGCACCAAACAAAGTGTCATTAATGGACTTTGACACCACGAAAGGCACTTGCCGGAGAATAGGCTTTAGAAGATCCTCCAAGGTCTCAATACTCAATTCAACTTTGATCATGATTCTTCTTCTTCCATTGCTATCTCGCAGATCTCTTGAAACACTGCTTGAGTGACGATGTAGTACTGACCGATCTCAGTCAGAAGGTGTTGGGGATCGTATGACTTCGTTCCTGACTCACTAGGGACCCATTCCACATGCTCCTCATCCTCATACTGAGCGAGCATGTAGAAATAGGTAAGCTTACCCGTCCTGGCGTCTTTTGCCAGATCTCTCAGCGATTGCTCTACGCTGTTTATCACCATTTTTGTTACTTTGCTCATCCTTCAATACTAACACAGGGGCTATTTCATGAACATCGTGAGCGAAGTGCATTGATGCCTTCATAGCCTCTAATATCGCATCTGTTTTACGGTCAAACTGTAGAACAATCCACCTGAAATTAGTGTTTCTTGACCACCAAGGGCCGAAGACATTGCAAGTCTGCTGGCATACTTTCTCAGCCTCTTTAAGGGTCGTTGAGAAACCGCCGTATTCGGTGCCGTCCTTGGCATCGGTAAACCTGTATTGAATTACTCTCATCGCTCTTCCTTCTGTAGCTTGTCTAATAACTTTAAAATATCTGGAATTACCTGACGTTCGTATTCATCTAGATAGTCCGGACCGTAATAATCTTGAACCTTGACTAAGGTTATCCAAGCTTCTAACAAATCTGTTTTACTCGGCTGCATTTTCCACCTCTCTTTGTAATTTATCTATAAGACCTAAAACAGTGTATATAGAACTCCATTCTTCCTGACTAAAAAAATCATAATCACGACCCTCCGGAATTTTATATAAAGTCATCCATGCCTCTAATAACTCAGTTCTTTTTAGTTCCATCATCTCGTTTTCCTCATTGTTACCGTGGGATAGCCGTGGGATAGTAAATATCGGTGGACTTATAAACGCTTTATCGCTCCACCAGTATCTTTACCCGCTCTTTCGCTAATCGGTATCTCTTCCACTCATTGTAAGTGATCCGAGTTCCTTTGCGCTTCTCGTTCTCAAATATCTCTATGTACCACACATCCTCCTTTGCTTTCTCTATCATTTCATTAGGGATATCGCCCCGTTTCTTGTGTCTAAACAATGTTGATACCGGCAGTCCGATAGCCTCCATTACTTCCGGTCCAGTAGCCTGACAATTGAAACAGTGTATCAAGACTCTATCATCCTCTTCTCTCAAGCTTAACGCTGTAGGATTACTACCGCCGTGTACAGGACAGACTGCTCTGTACTTGTCACCATGCCGTTTGACCTTGTCCAGCCTCTGTAGGATCTCAGACAGCACGTTTTGACCTCCTTATATTCAAGTGTTGGATATAGCTTTTGGTCTCAGGCGAAACCGTATTAACTCTCTCAGGAGTGATCTTGTTAGGCCATACACCGAACTTGCTTCGGTAAGCCCAGCTTGCCCAGCCCTGCTTGTAGTTCTTTTGGTAAGCATAGACCTGAAGCTCTCCTAGCCAACGAGACTTATCCTCTTTGGACACTTCCTTGTTGACCTTCTTGAGTTCCTTGAGTACTTGATTGTCTGTCTCTAAGACAGTCTTTGATGGGCGCTCATAACCGCAAGCGCATTTTCCTACATAGTGCTGCATGCATTGAGGACAAACAGATAACTCAGATTCCTTCTTGTCTCTGATTAAGTCCCTCTCGTGGTAGGTCTTCTCTCCGGTATCTAAGGACTCAGGCACTACGTCTTCTGGGAAACCGTGCCACTGAACATTGCCGGCATGGTCTAAATAGATCGCCTCTTCCTTTGATTCATGAAGCCTAAAGATCCTGCCGGCGCGCTGACAGAACGTGATCTTAGACTTAGTGCTGAAACAATCTATAAGGGTTTGAACTTTGGGTGCGTCATATCCGGTGTTTAATAACCGGCTACAGCTTAGGACTTGGAAGTCTCCGGCATCGTGGGATTCAAAGAGCATTTTCCTTTCTTCTTCATCCATGTATCCGTCAATGTGTTCTGCCGCGATTCCCGCTGCCTGGAACATCTCCACCAGCTTCTTTGAGTGCTTGATTGAAGGCGAGAACGCAATAGTCTGTCCCTTACCGAACCTCTTGAAGTTTTCAATGATATCCCCTGCAAGTAAATCGTCTTTCTCTACAGCAGCCGCAAGGCTGTTAGGATCATAGTCTAGCGCACCCGTACTCAGACGTTTAGTCTTGACACCTTTCAAGTCAACACTTCTGCCGCCATAGTACTTAACAGGACAGAGATATTTCTGATCTAGCAGTTGTTGAGTAGTAATTGGCACGATTAAGTCACTGTAATGTAGACCCAATCCCTTTGAGTAAGGCGTAGCACTAAGCCCGATAAAGATCACTCGCCGGTTGTTCTCCATCAGTTCAGTTAGGAACTTATAGTGCGTGTGACATTCGTCAACAATCGCTACATGGAATATAGGTTGGTACTTTCTCTTGGCTAGTGTCTGTAGCGATGCTATCTGTACCGGCGCATTCGGATTGGTCCGCCAATGATCTCCCTGCATTACACCGCACTTTATACCAGCAGTATCAAACTCTTCCAATGCTTGATTGACCAGCTTGATCCGGTCGCAGATAAAGATCCCACGCTTACCTTTAGCGACGACACTCTTTAAGATCTCTGTTGACACCTTAGTCTTTCCAAATGAACAAGGCGCAGCAAGTATCATCTTCCTGTTACCCTTTTTGATAGAGTGCCGTAGCATCTCTATCGCTTTGGTTTGATGAGGTCTTAGCATGTTAGTCTTCGTCCTCCGGCATGAAGGTCTGAAACACTCGCTCCACAAAATCGTGCAGACCGTTATTGACTAACTCGTAATCGTCATCAGATATCCGCAAAGTCTCTTGCACCATCATCTCAGCGTAGAACGAAAGAAAGTAAGTGGTCAGCATTACCGGATCGTACTTCTTGCTATTCATAAGACCATAGAAGTCTTCTATGTGCGTATCTAAAAGATCATTGATCTCAGGGGTTGGAAAATCAATTAGCTTCTTTTTGAGGTGTACTACATTTCCCATGTTTTTCTCCTTGAATGAAACCTGAATATAACCGATGACAATCTACTGGTCAACTGATTTGTTAACTAGGTCAAAGGGTACGATAGGAGAATAAATCAGAGTCCACAGAGTAGGCTGAGTAGGTTTCGTGCTTAGGTCTTTTTTTGTCAGTAACAGTGACCAACTTCATCTTAGACGCATGCTTGCGTACATTAAAAATAGCTACGTTTTCTTTAGATTTGTCTACTATGAAATAGTAACTAGGCTTAGGGTCAGCCTTGTCAAAGCTCCACTGGTTGCACAACAAAGCAGACTTAAAGGGATGCTTGCCATGCTTAAAGTCAATACCTGACCCCTTAACTTCACAGACATGGGCCTTACCATCAACAATGATCTTTAGGTCGCCACTGTCAGCGTACTGATGTCTTACCTCAAAGCTGGGGGCTAGTTCTTGCGGCAGTATCTGAACAAACAATCCTTGCCGAAGCAACATCATTGCGACCATATCAACTACTTCGTGACTGCCTCGCCAACGCTTGCGGAAATCATCACTGTTTTCTTTGTACATTAAAGCCCTTTCCGGTACAGCTCATCACCTTGCATGCTATGAACTATCCGTCCCTCTCTGCCGCAAGCGTCACACCTAGAATGATGCAGTATCACTGGCGCAACTACGTCCGCACCGTCCATCCATTCCTTAGCTTTGGCATTTGTTTTTATTTCTCTAATCTCTCGCGTAACTTCTCCTCCGCAATTGCACTGCATTCTCTTCTCCTTTATTTTAGGCACAGCTCCACTTTTTCCCTGTTGCAACACATAACCATGGCTAGCGCTAATAGCTGTAGGTCTTACATGTGTACATCTTACGATGTGGTACTCATAGCTTTCGCTTTCTTGTAGGACGCAACTCCTACAACCCCCGCTTGGGGTCTGCTGCATTTCAAGGACGTGAATCGGGTCAAGTGGTCAGACCTACAACGTGCTCACGGATTACCGCTATTTAGATTGGACGCACGGTTTAGCGCCACTGTCCGTTAGCGGGGTATTCAATGAGGATTGCTAGTATGGTAGGATATAACCCGTGTCGGTTGTGACAACGGTTCTTCCCAACTTGCAATCGGACATTAAAGGGGTTGGTAGCCCCGCCGACACACTTACTATATTCTAGTTCGTAACCTCAAGCAACTTATTTAGATACCACTGAGCCTTCAGCAGATCCTCTCTAGGGTTGTTCTTGTACTGATGCCTGTGTAGGTACTTAATTGTATTACCCAGACAGTACGCCCCGAACTGATCGCCTAGCTGCTGCTGGATGTAGTCTATGCACTCAACGCCGTTGGTGTTGTAATGCAAAGGCTTGTTAACGGCATCCCATTGTTCAGGGGTCGGATCTTTCCGCATACTCAATTATCCTTCTAATTTGGTTTCTGCTTATGGGCTTCCCTGCTCGGTTCAAAACACCTTTCTCAGCGTAATAATCAGCAATCTTGTACATGCTGAGTCCTGTGGCGCGCATTTTTACAACGCCTTTTATCACCTTTTGTTCGTACTGATTCTTGTAAACTTTTCCGTTATCAGCGTACCAGTACCCGAACATAGCCTTACCGCCTCCACAAAGACCTTTAGCCCTGCGTTTTTTCAGACCTTCCTTGACTAAGGCCGAGGTCGTCAAATTAGCGCTATGGACCTTAGAATGGCATGGAGCGCATAGATTGACTGTCTTTGTGCCTCCTAGAACTCTAGGAACAACGTGGTGCGCGTGATCTGCGGTGATTCCACATTCAAAACAATCGTGATCTTTGGTCTTTAATTTGGGCATTAAACTCAGCAAGCATTTCGCGATAATCTCTCGCATAGAGTTTAATAGGTTTCCCTGAGTCTGCAAGCATTTGATCTACCTGAGATTTTCCGTATTTTGCAATCATAAACATCGTATAGTTCTGAGCTGCGACCCCATGTTTCATTCCGAACAAATTGCAACCAGGGCATTGCGGCCATACGTTTCTCTTATCTAGTGAGAAATAACTAGACTTACCTTTCGGCAACCAGTGACCACCGTGAACCTCGGTGTAGTGCTTAACGACTCCGCACGTCACACACTCGCAATAGCCTTCGTCGTCTGCTTCCTCCAAACGCCGGAGTAACTGAAAAGCCTTTAGTGTCTTAGCCCTGAGCGTCTCTGCCACGTCTAAACTCGCTGTCTTCTGGATTGGCTAATTGTACGCCTTTATCAAGTCCCCAATGAAAAACCTTCTCCATAAAGTCATGCATCTCACCTTTCGTTAGAGTAGACGTTGATCTGAGTTGGTTCTCAATAACCGTACTGCCAACATGGATATTCTCAGTGCCAAGAAACTCATTCTTCATGAGCTTCTTGACCATGTCAGGTGTCACGCTGATCTTTGAGCTGAAATACTCTGACATCTGCCCACACCACATGTGGAATAGAGCATTCTGGCTAAGACTTCTAACCGTGGAATACGTTTCAAACTTCCACGCTATAGGCCGGCTGAAGTCCATCTCATTCAACCTGTCATGAAAGTTCTTGATAACGTCAGGGATGTCCCGACGATGATTTATTAACCAGAATTCACCTCTCATTGAACTTATCTTTGAGCATATCCCAAAGATCCTCAATGATTAGCCTGATTTCAAACCAAAACCTCTCAAATAAATTAGTCATTGGCGAGCCTTAAAAAGTCAAATACGTCCATCTTCAAATAAGCGCAAACTTTAACTACTAACGACAGCTTTGCGTCTTCTCTATATCGCCACTGAGAGACCTGCTGTTTAGTAATCCCCATCTGGGTAGCCAGTTCAATTGAACTGACCCCCAGTTTCACCTGTGCTAGTCTCAGGCTTTTGCCGAAGTTAAAACGGTAAGTCGTCATCTTCAATCCCACTTGCTGCCGGAGCACTTGAATTAAAGACATCCTTCATCTCGCCTCTCATGATCGGCTGGTTGCCAGAGTTCTCGTTCTTCCACAAAGAAAGATCCAACGTCTCACCTTCTTTAATGTCTCGGTGAGCAACGACTTTCCCGCTTAATACAGGTGCCTTTGGGTGCTGGCTATCAGTCTTCCACAGGCTTACTTTTCCACGATTATCATATTCCATACATAGTTCCTATTTTCTCAAAGTTTAAGTTTAAATCCTCCAGTAGTTTTTCAACTGCCGCTGAAAGTCCGGCAATGAACTCATCGTCTCGTTTTACCTCCATAATGAGATTTGAGTGATCAGGGTGATAAGACATAAAGAAATACCTGTCAAAGTCCATTAACCACATAGTCCCTTGAACCTGAGCGTAATACTCCGAAGGCATTTTTCCATTACTTGCACTCTCTGCAAGATACTTGACATGGACTGCGGGTGATGGGCATTTGATCTCAAGACCTACACCGTCTACCAGCCGGTCTGGGCTGCAACCAACAGTCTGATCATCGTTGGTTACAAAGCCCACTTCTCGGCAGGGTAAGTCGGTCTGAAACTCAAAAACATTGGCTGCTTGTGGCTCTAAGTCATTGCCACGCTGCATCCAGAATGATTTAAATCCTTCTTCTCTTTTACCACTCAGTCTTTCGGCAAGAAGCTCATACATATACTTCTCGCCAGACGCTGAAGGCTTCCCTTTAGGCGTTACAAGGTCCTTGAACTTAGACGCTGACGGCATCCCTAGCCGTAGCCTAAACCACTCCTCAGTGCCTTGATCTACGTTGTGAATGATCATTTAATTTGCTTCTGCTTCTTAGCTTGAAGCTGATTCTTAGCCTGAGTGAACTGAGACTCGGTTAATTGTTTCAGATCCTTTACACCGTAAATTTCCAGAAACTTATTGCGATCAGACTTTGTTGAATCTAGCAAAGCGTCCAGCCATGCAACCTTCTTGTCAGAGATGTTTTCAATGCCGATTGTAGTGTCAACCGTTAGATCTTGAGCGTCAGTATCTTCGTCCCCACAGATAGAGAACATAGATTGACTTTGGAACCTCTTGAGATAGGTAGCCATAGACCCAAGGTCTTGCATAGGGTTCTTGGCTTGAGACGAGATCGCCACGCTTGCAACCTGACGAATCCACTGACCGCTTGAATGTGTAACCTGGGAGGTTACCGCTACCCTGTCGCCATAAGCTTCTACGGTCTGCATGAACGCTAAACCGTTAGCCGCGCAAACAGGTCTGATGCAATTAAGCACCGACGTTAGGTCAGCGTACTTGTTCTTTAAGAACGTATTTTGAATGTTCTTCGCAGGATTGCGAATTTCGGCTTGTGCTTTACTTAAAGCAGCAGAGATTTCTGCTATGTTTTCGGATTGTTCCATCGTCTTCCTCCAGACAAATAGATATTGGAGGTAAGATTTTAACGGTTATGGCGAATAAGTCAACAAACTGAGTGATTAATTTAAGGAAGGAACGTGGTATGCTTCTCGGATTCTCGTGCTTCCTCCGCACACGGCCCCTTCGGGGGCCAACTTTAATAGACCCAAATAACCCTAGCACTTGTCCTGGTATCTACATGGACAAATCCTTTTGCCACGCCGATTCCACTGAACCCCAGTTTAATAGCTGCGGCAACCAGACGATAACGCTGAACCCCACTGCTAACAGCAATATCAGCAGCCCTGCCTGTCGTGTGTTGTCCTCCGCCATTAGGCTTTTTAGCTTCAAGACTGTGACGAGGAGACCGATACCCAGACGTAATGACAAAAGGAAACCCAGCTTCATGGCGTAGTGCGTCCAGCGCGTGAACAAATTCTTCCGAGATCTCATTTTCACCAGTCTCCTGACAAGCAAATTCTTCCAACGTAAAATACTTAAACATCACTTATCCCTGTGTACGCCTTTGTGCTTTTCAAATGTTCTAAGCCCACCTAACCCCAGCATTCCCATGACTATAGGCATCATGGTCTCTAAAGGTATGAGTGGGATAGTTATGTCTATCTCCAAAAGCGCCATAGCAAAGTTGGTAAATGGAATTGTGATGTAGTTTCCGAACATCCCAAGTACAGCGACCCAGCCCAAAGCCGGCCTCCAACCACTTATAAACAGCGACTTGTGGGCCGCCTCAACCTCATTGATAGCCATCTGCCCCTTAGCAATTTCTTGCGCGTATTTCTGCGACATCGTTGCAATTTCATGCGCCAAGGCGTTCTTTTGGTCTTTGTCCTCAATGAACTTGTCTAACAGTCCCGTAACGGGACCTATCAGCTTGTCTATCACTGCTTAGCCTTGCCTACATTAAGTGCGAACATCTCTAGAACCTTGTAGACCTTTGCAATGATCTTGTCATCTTTAGGTGTAGGGGTTACTGCACAAATGGCGCTACAAAGGGCGACTAGGGTTGTCGCCCCTTCCAGATACTCCAGCATAGTTATCTCCTATTTCGCAAGCCGTTACGATCTTGCCGTATGTTAATTTTTCCGCTGCAATCTCACATTCTTCTAGGGTGTCAAACTCAATCCGATCAGGTGATACCCAGCTCCCGATCATAATAATTAATATAAACTTCATTTGCTTGCTTTCATTTCCTCCAACTCTCCTTCCAGATGTTCCAGCCTAATTTCTTGAGCGTAGTTTAAAA
>Ga0206128_1004213_pt1 | contig 11350 bp, 4 predicted proteins | sample Helgoland_Spring_7_FD_148601 | JGI IMG/M metagenome (GOLD analysis project Ga0206128, IMG submission 148601) | Pelagic subsurface seawater microbial communities from Kabeltonne, Helgoland, North Sea - Helgoland_Spring_Bloom_20160426_1 | ecosystem: Environmental > Aquatic > Marine > Epipelagic ...
GGATTTACTGCCCGATCCAACCGATGCGCAAAAGGTAGCCACTTCATTCAATCGCAACCATCCAATCACCAACGAGGGGGGCGTCATTCCCGAAGAGTACTTGATTGAATATGCGGTGGACCGAGTCAGTACGATGGGCTCTGCGATGATGGGACTGACCTTGGCCTGCGCACGTTGCCATGATCATAAATTCGACCCCATTTCTCAAGACGACTTCTATAGCTTCATGTCGTTTTTCAACAACATTCCGGAAAGAGGGCTGGAGGCCCAGCAGGAATTCCGCGCCTATGCCTACCCTCCGTTTATTACAGTCTATTCGGATGAACAGAAAATGACCCGTGCGTCTGCGGATGCAGTGCTGCAAGAAGTAGCCACTTTAAAGAAATTAAAAGGAAAGAATGCAGTCAAAATCCCTGCCAATGAGTACGCAGTACAATGGCAGGCACTTACGCTGGACAGTGCACACAGCGATCAGAAAAAGCTAGCGCCGCTCGTTTCGATCAAAAGCCAGAAACAACTACGAAATAACGCGAACAATAAGATCACTCAGATCAGCGATTCGAAAAAAATCGTGCTTCGGGCCGACATCGGTTTGGATGCCGCGCTCACGCTTGGCTTCAAGGTTCCAGGGACTCCCTTCAACACCATTCGGGTGGAGGCAAGTCCCAAGGAAAAAAGCAAATTGTTCCACCCCGACCAGTCGGAAAACATCATTTCTGAAATCGAAGTCAAACTGCGCAACGGCGACAGCACGCAAACACTTGAATTGATTTCCGGCTATAGTTCGTTGCCTTCGGGGCCTGAAACAGGCATCACCCAGGCGCTCGATAACAATCCATCCAGCGCTTGGAATCAGGGGCTACATAGCGACGAACACCACTTCTTTCTGCAACTCAAAGAACCCGTCACCGCCGCGCAAGGAGAATTGCTTGTTCGTTTTCGTTACGTAGGCAATCAAACCCAAGGAAAGTTCAACAATGATCTGGTCGTCTATGCGGGGAACACTCCGCACGACCTCGATAACGCAGTGGCGCTGATTCCAGTCAAAGATCGTCTCGCCTGGCACCAGGATGCGCTGCTGATCGACAGTTTGAACCAAGCTGGTCAAACCAAGCTGACTGCGATCGATTATTTCCGCGCAAAGGTTCAAATGGCACACCTCAAAATGACGGCGGCTCGCTGCATGGTGATGGAAGAAAAAAAGGACATTCAACCGACCTATGTGCTCGACCGCGGCCTTTACGATCAGCCACTCAAAGATCGACCACGCGAACGCGTCACCCCGCCGGTCTTTGACCCAATGCCGGAAGACGCCCCCAAAAACCGACTAGGCTTAGCGCAGTGGCTGGTTGCAGATTCACATCCCCTCACCGCCCGTTTTGCAGTCAACCGTTTTTGGCAGCAACTCCCCCAGCACGGAATTGTTAAAACATCGGAAGATTTTGGCCTGCAGAGTGATCCACCCTCTCACCCCGATCTGCTCGATTATCTTGCCGTTGATTTCCAAGAGAATCAATGGGATGTGAAACGGTTGATGAAAATGATGGTGATGAGCGCGACCTATCGTCAGGCGTCGACCGTTCGCGAGGAGCTCAAAGAAATCGATCCCGACAACAGCTTACTCGCCCGCGCGCCACGCTATCGCTTCCCAGCTGAAGTGATCCGCGACAATGGTTTATCGGCGTCTGGCTTGTTGGTCACCACCATTGGCGGCCCCAGTGTGAAGCCCTACCAGCCCGATGGCTTATGGCGTGAAAAAAGCATGCGTCGCGATATCAATACCGGCATCTTTCAAAGGGATTCGGGCGACAAGCTATACCGCCGCGGCATGTATACCTTCTGGAAGCAAGCTTCGCCACCGCCGCAGATGGAACTGTTTGATGCGCCCTCACGAGAAGCGTGCGTAATGAAGCGGCGCATTACCAGCACCCCGTTACAGGCACTGATGCTAATGAACGATGAAACCTATTTGGAAATGTCTCGCGAACTCGCCACCCGGCTCTTCAACGACGTTGCCGGTTCATGGCAGGAGACTCTGTCGGCCCGACTCACACGTGGCTTTTTGCTAACCACAGGTCGCAGCCCGATCGAATCGGAACTGGAGCATTGGGAAAGCTTCAGTAACGAAAGCCTCGAACGCTTCAACCTCACACCCGAGGATGCTGCTGCGTTTCTCAGCTACGGCGAAAAAACCAAAGACCCAAAAATTCCGGAAGTCGAACTCGCCGCCCTTAGCTTCAGCATGTCGGCCCTACTCAACTTGGATGAAACCCTAACCCGAGACTAGCCCTGCCCGATGAATCCATTTGAAGATCACTACTTAAACATGACTCGCCGGCAGTTCTTCAGCAAAAGTGCTGCAGGAATTGGCGGCCTCGCGCTAGGCTCGTTAATGGGTAACAACCTGTTTGGCAACTCGCCGATGGAAGCTGGATCTTTAGGGGCCCCCCACTTCGCCCCCAAAGCAAAACGGGTGATTTACCTGTTTCAAAACGGCGGTCCAGCGCAACAGGATCTGTTCGATTACAAACCCGGACTCACGGATAAATTCGATCTCGACCTGCCTGATTCCGTACGCGGGGAACAACGCATCACTGGTATGACTTCCGGTCAGGCACGCTTCCCGATTGCCCCCTCGATGTTCAAGTTTAACCGACATGAAAACAATGAGGACGGGCTATGGGTGTCAGAGCTCTATCCACATACCGGAGCGATGGCCAAAGAGCTGTGTGTGGTGAAAAGTATGCACACCTCTGCGATTAACCACGAGCCAGGCATTACCTTTTTACAGACCGGCAGTGAATTGCCTGGACGGCCTTCATTTGGTTCTTGGGCCAGTTATGGGCTAGGCAGCGCCAATGAAAACCTGCCCGGCTTTGTGGTAATGATCAGCCAAGGTTTCGGCAATATGCAGGCCATCTCCTCGCGATTGTGGAGCTCTGGATTCTTACCCAGTGAACACCAGGGCGTGAACTTTCGAGGCTCGGAAAACCCCGTGCTTTTCCTTAAAGACCCCAAAGGGATTAAACGCACCGACCGTAGGCGTATGCTCGACCTGCTCGCGTTGCAAAATCACGAGGAATCCCAGCGCTCCAACGACCCAGAAGTCGCCGCACGGATTTCGCAGTATGAGATGGCATACCGGATGCAAATGTCGGTGCCCGATCTGGCAAACACTCAAGACGAATCTAAAGAGACGCTGGACATGTATGGCCCGAACGTACTGACGCCCGGCTCCTATGCCTCTAACTGCCTGATGGCTCGCCGACTGGCCGAACGCGGCGTGCGCTTTATTCAGCTATATAACCGCGGCTGGGATCAGCACAACAATCTCCCCGATCAAATCAGAAAGCAGGCAGATGCAACTGACCAACCTCAGGCAGCCCTACTGAAAGACCTGAAGCGACGCGGAATGCTAGATGACACTCTGGTCATTTGGGGCGGCGAATTCGGGCGCACTACTTATTGCCAAGGTCAGTTGAGCAAGGATAATTATGGCCGTGACCATCATCCTCGCTGTTTCACTATGTGGTTTGCTGGAGGCGGGATCAAACCCGGCATCAGCTACGGGAAGACGGATGACTTCGGCTATAACATCGTGGAAAATCCTGTGCATGTCCATGATCTGCATGCCACGCTGATGCATTTGATGGGCATTGATCATGAACGCCTTAGCTTTCGTCACCAAGGACGCGACTTCCGATTAACCGATGTACATGGCCACGTGATGCACGATATTCTAGCTTAATGGAACACCCTTTGACTGATTCAAAAATAAAGCGCGCAAGCCCCTGCTCCCGCTTCACCCTCTTCTCAATCATCGCCACAGCGATCATCCTCATCGCGGGGTTGTATCCGTATCCAGAAGTATCCGAAGAAATCGTGATTTTCATTGGCCGCTTCCATCCGCTGGTGGTGCACATGCCGATTGGCTTTATTGCCGCGGTAGTTATTTTACAACTGGTGGCCCTATTCAGTCAGTCCAACCTCCGAATTGGCATCGGCACCCTGCTGTGGTTCAGCATGATCACCGCCATTCTCTCGACCATCATTGGAACCTTGCTGGCCATTCCAGGCGGCTATGATGCTGAGTTACTACTGAAACATCGCCAGTTGGGACTCGGCACCAGCATCGCCACTATCTGGATGCTATGCGCCCATCGATCCAAACGCCGCGGCAGTGGCCTATTTTACAGCCTATCCCTACTGTTCGGTATGGGCTTGTTAGGAGCAACCGGCCATTTCGGAGGCTCTTTAACCCACGGCGACGATTATCTCACCGCCTATCTGCCGGAAGCATTGGGAGGCAAAACCCAAGCCGAACCGATCGATCCTGGCACACCAGAAGATGCCGCCCTATACGGTCGGGTGATACAGCCTATACTCCCCGCAAAATGTGTTGCCTGTCACAACGAAGGGAAGAGTCAAGGTAACCTCCGAATGGACAGTTTCGACGCTTTATTAATCGGCGGCAAAAAAGGCCCAACTTTTATAGAAAACAATGCTGCTGAAAGCTTGATGATTGAGCGCGCGCAGTTGCCACTCGAACATAAAGAGCACATGCCTCCCGAAGGTAAAGTGCAACTGAGCGAAGCGGAACTAGAAGCAATTAGTTGGTGGATTGATCAAGGCGCGCCCGAACGCATGTCACTGGATACAGATTTACCGTCTGATGAATCCATTGCATTGATGGAAAGCGCACTAGGCTTTGTGATTGCAGAGCCAATGATTCCTATGCTCCCCTGGGAAGCAACTGTCGAAGCCAGTGCGCCGCTGCATCACCTCCCCCAGATGCGGATTCAGCGAGTGGCTCTGGACTCCCCAGCGCTAGACGTGTTTTTCGAACCGACCACTGACTCGATCGACGCTCTGGTGGCTCAACTGGCCCCGATCAAAGCCAACATCACCCTGCTGGATCTCGGTAACACCACTTTTAGCGATGCGACCCTCAAAGAGATTGCCACCTTCAGTAATCTCGAGCAATTGCGCCTCAACAATACCTCGGTCACGGATGATGGCATTCAGCAGCTCGCAAACCTGCGGCAGCTCGAAAAGCTCAGCCTCTACGGCACACTCATCAGCGACGCCGCGCTCGATGCTCTCAAAAAATTACCCAATCTTCGTCAAGTCATCACTTGGAACACTGACGTGAGCTACGAAGCCGCGGAAGACTTCAAGACCGAGATGGTCAACGCCAACAAACAGCGTAAGTTGCAGGATGAAATCGACGCACTGCAATCGCGCCTCAAGTCGATGGAAGTGAATGTCGTGGGCCCAGTGAAAAAAATCATCGATCCGTTCGAGCGTTCGGTCGAAATCTTCAACGAGGATGCTAAGAAATATGGAGATCCGCTCGCTGCGCAAGCCACCGTGACTGTCAGTTCCAGCAGCCAATTCGATCCCCCCGAAGGCTTGAAGCTCTTAGTGCAAGAACAGGGCAACGAGTTACCGTTCTCGTTTCACACCCAACAAGAGAAACAGCCTTGGGTTCGTTTCAGCTATGATCAACAAATCACCCTAAACGCCATCAGCATTAAAAACCGTCGGGACATCCCAGAACGAGCGGCGGGACTGACCTTGCAAAGTTCCAATCAAGATCTAGCGGATTGCAGTGTGCACATCACCAACACCGACAACACACAGCTCACCGAATACCCGCTGGGGAAAAGCTTACGCGGACGCTATGTAACCATGCGCCTTGCCGGCGGCTCCTTGAATCCCGGTGGTACAGAACTGTTGCTCGGTAAGGGTTCCGAGAAAGCAGGCAAAACAGCCGTGTCTCTACTGGGCAAACCGGCACGCGCAACGGCATCGGTTGAATTCAGTAAAGGCTACGTCGTCGACCACCTTTATGACGGTACGGTGACAATCGAGACTGTAGGCACCTCCACCGGACTGGGCAAAGATTACGCTGGCCGAGGCCCCGGACCCCACGTGGTGGTCTACGACATGGGAGCAACCGTCACCTTCGACCGCGTCTTCTATGCTCAGCGCATTATCAAGGGGCAAGATCATGTGGACAGCATCGAGTTCTGGGTCAGCGACACTGATCCCGGCGCGGCCTCCGCGTTAGCTACAGTTTTCGACGGCAACGATTGGCAGGATGTCTGGGCATCAACCCAAGTAAAAGCCGACTGGAACATTGACCTCACCCGAGTCGACATGGCAAAGCGGCAGGCCAAGCATTTTCGACTTATGATACCTGGAGACAGCGCCACTTTGCACCTGCAACAGGTCCTGTTGTGGGGCAAGATCCTGCCGCCAACCTCCTCCATTGCAGCGTTTGATAAAGACAAAGCCAAATTCGGCGAACGGATCACCCCCCACGCCGAGGTGACCGTCAGTTCCACCAGTCAGCATGATCCGCTGGATGGACTCAAGGCACTCATCCAGAACGAGGACAATGGACTCGTATTTGCCTTTCATACCCAAAACGAAGATCACCCTTGGGTTCGGTTTAATTACGAGCACGCGATCACGCTAACAGGCTTGAACCTCGTCAATCGATCCGATGCACCCGAACGAGCTCAAGGGATCAGCCTAGAAAGTTCGAAGGACGGCACAGAGTGGCAGCCACTCTGGACGCCCACGACGACTGAACCATTCTGGAATATTGATCTGACCCAGATCCCTGCAGTCAAACGGCATGCCAAATATTTCCGTCTGATTATTAAGACACCCGCCACCCTGAATTTGGCTCAGGTGCGGATGTGGGGCAAAGAAGAGGCACCCGCGCCTTCGATCGCTTTGTTCAATCATGACAAAGAGATTTATGGAGAGCTCGTCAGTGATCGAGCGCAGGTGACCGTCAGTTCCACCAGTCAGTTTGATCCTCACGATGGACTGCATGCATTCACCCACATAGAAGATAACGGGCTGCCCTTCGCCTTTCATACTCAACACGAAAATCATCCTTGGGTTCAATGCAGTTATGAGCAGCCGATCACCCTAAACGCGCTGAGCCTGCGGAACCGCGAGAACCTGCATGAACGGGCCGACGGCCTAGCCTTGGAGCGATCTTCTAACGGCACCGACTGGGAGCTGGTATGGAAATCCACCCGTATTGCAGCCAACTGGCATGTGGACCTCACGCATCTCCCAGCCAAACAGCGGCAGGCCCAACACTTCCGCCTCATCCTACTAAAAGAAGGGCTTTCCATCCTCCACCTCGGGCAACTGCGGATGTGGGGGACGGGGCTCGCCCCTCGTGTCGCGGGCCCCGTCGCCGCCGCCACCACAGGTCAGGCCGAATGGACCTACACAGTCGTGCCGAACTGGGGCAATGTACCCGGACATGATCACATCGGCTCCACTCATGGCGGCATCGTGATTGATCAAAGTGGTAAGGTCTATGTGTCGACCGATGGGCCGAACGGCATGATCGTTTATAACTCCGACGGCAGTTTCATCAAAACCTTCGGCAAAAAAAGCCGGCGCTATCATGGCTTGAACATCTACCAAGAAAACGGCCAAGAATATATTTATGCAGCTGGCATGAACCATGTCACTAAGCTCGATCTGGACGGAAATGTTATTCTGAAAATCGAAGGTGCGCAACAGGATCCGGCCAACAGTTGGGCGAAAGCCACCGCAGTCGCAGTCGCTCCAAATGGCGACATTTTCATTGCCGACGGCTACGGCTCCAGCGTGATTTTCAAATACGACAAGACTGGCACTTTCATCAAGCAATTTGGACTAAGGGGACGCGCTGAGGGACAGTTCATCACCAGCCATGGATTGACCATCGACGCACGCGACCCGAGCAATCCCCTACTGATGGTCTGTGACCGAGAGAATCTTCGACTCCAGCATTTCGATCTGGATGGAAACTTTGTCAACGTGGCGATCAACGGATTACGCCGACCGTGTGCAGCCGCTATTTGGAAAGATTATGTGCTGGTCGCGGAATTGGCCGGACGCGCAGTGATCCTGGATAAGAACAACCAGATCATCAGTGTCCTAGGTGACAATCCAGACACCACTCAACGTGCTAAATTCGGGGTGCCACCCGAACAATGGCAAAACGGTGTGTTTACCGCTCCCCACGGTTGCAGCTTTGACCATGAAGGAAATATCTACATTCAAGACTGGAATAAATGGGGGCGCATCACGAAATTAGTGCGTAAACACTAGCCAGTGCCGCACAGGCTAAACCTTTAACCGATTAAGGATTATTGGAGCGGCGTATGCGCTTTGTCCATGTCGCGTTCCATCTGGTCGACGATCTCTGGATACTGTTTCGCAAGATCTTTGGTTTCACCCAGATCGTTTTTCAAATTGTACAGTTCGATCGAATGGAAGCCCCCACCCTGCTTGTTATCTCTGGCGACTTGCACCGCCTTCCAGTCTCCCTGACGCAGTGAGCGCGAAGAATACGGCTTCGCTCTGCCGCGAATAAATTCGTGGTAAATATATTTGTGCGGTGTCTGCTCCCCTTGGCCAAGGAGTGTCGGAACGATGGAAATACCATCGCTTTGCGCGGGGATTGCTTGGCCAATTAATTCAGCCATGGTCGGCACGATGTCCCAAAAAGCACTCAGGTGCGCGCTGGTGCTCCCAGCCGCAATCGTCCCTGGCCAGCGCACCATAAACGGCGTGCGGATGCCACCTTCGTAGAGATCGCGCTTGATGCCTCTCAGCGGGCCATTGGAGTCCCAATACTCTGGATCATGCCCGCCTTCATGGTGCGCACCATTGTCGCTGGCAAACAGGACGATCGTATTCTCATCAACTCCGAGTTCGATTAGCAGATTGATTAATTCGCCAACCTGGTTGTCGAGATTCTCCATCATCGCCGCAAAGCCTGCGATCGGGTTTTGCACATTGGGAGTGTTCTCACCTGGACCCGCGCCGTACTTACCGACTCTGTCATCAAATTGTGGATACACCTTACGCCATTTCCCATGCAGTGCTTTGGGTGCGTGCATCGCGGCATGCGGCACAGCAGTCGGTATGTAACAAAAGAACGGCGTTTCGGCTTCGACGCTGTCTTGAACGAATTTGAATGCATCCGCCATGATCAGATCGTGCACGAATGTGCCTGCCTCTAGCGGCAACTCAACACCATCGCGCACGAAGGACGTGGGATAATAGGTGTGCGCGATCATTTGACTCTTCCAGCCGGTGTAGTGATCGAAGCCGTGCGTCAATGGATTGGGTGCGCCGGTGTCGCTGGTAATACCGAGGCCCCACTTGCCGAAGGCGCCGGTCGCGTAGCCAGCGTCCTTAAATAGACGCGGCAAGGTCGTCATTTCCGAGTCCAGCGCGAAGCCGTTTTCGCTGCCGTTGCCACGGCAGTGCACATGGCCGGGATGTTGCCCCGTCATCAGCACGGCACGTGAGGGCGAACAAACCGTGTTGCCTGAGTAGTGATCCGTAAAACGCATGCCTTCGTCGGCAAGGCGATCGATGTTCGGCGTCTTAAGCTTTTGCTGCCCATAGCAACCCAGATCGCCCATGCCGAGGTCATCGGCTAGGATGTAGATGACATTGGGCGTCTTTGCTGGCTTGGCTGCCGTCGCGGTAACGCTGCCGAAAATGCAGGCCCCTGCGATGAAAAGCAGGGCTGAAAGAATGTGACGTTTCATAGAATATCTATTAATATGTGACCTTAATGACGCTGAAAAAATCGCGGGATAAACCCGCTCGCTTCTAGAAATTGTAGTGACTGGCTTTATGCCAGGATCATATCAAACTGCATTGAATGTTAATCTCATACCGCAATGAAATGTGCGCAATGAAAATAAAAAAAAGCCGCATACCCAACAAAGTGCATACGGCTGAAAAATCAATGCGCTCGCTTAGCCATTCATCGTCCAACCTGCACGATACGGCTTGGTCAGGTATTGGTTGGCCGCGGCGTTATTGGTCACCACACCCTTGGCACCGTCATATTCCAAGTCGGTTCCAGCACGGAAGCTGGCTAGCCCGAGGCACAAGGTCTCAAGCATATTGGCACCGTATTCGAAATTACAGCCGGTCTCTTGTGGCTTGCCGTTCTTGCAAGCCGCAGTCCATTGGTGCTGGAAATTGCCTAGATCGGCTTCGACTTCATCGCGCCCACGCGGTTGGAAGTAACTCAAATCGGCACTCCGACCGAATGGGATCAGAATACGCTTTTTAAAATCGGCGATGATATAGCCTTGGTCCCCCTTGAACATGGCACCGTGGGGAATGTCATCCAAGTTGATCCAACTATCTGGCGAATTGGGCCCTTTCTTGCTTTGGTGCCAAGTCACACGAATCTCGTCCCTCCATTCGTTGGCAGGCACCATAAAGGAAGCTTGCATCTCGACAGGGGTCACATCGGAGTGAGGATTTTCAGGCGATTTAGTCTTCACCGAGGTAGGCCACTGCGCATCGATCACATTCCACGCCAAATCGAATGTATGGCTACCCCAGTCGCCCACGTAGCCGGTGCTGAAGTCCCAGTATTTGTTCCAGGATTGGCAACCGAGTCCCGCCCGGTCACCCAGTTCGAAATACCCCGGGTTATAAGGATGCTCCGGTGAGGGGCCAAGCCACAGGTCGTAATTAAGGTGAGCGGGCGCGGGGCCAGCCGCAGGTAAATAACCGCTCTTGGCGCTCGCATGTCGGCTCCACACATGCACCTCCTTGAGCTTCCCAACTGCGCCGTCGTGAATCATCTCTCTCAGACGGTTAAAATTAGGGTTGGCGTGTCGTTGCGTGCCCACCTGGGTGGCGAGCTTGCCCTTCTTTGTCAGATAGGTTTCTCGCAGCGTGCGGGCTTCATTCACGGTAATCGCGATGGGCTTTTCCAGATAGACGTGCAGGTCGCGGTTCATCGCCCAGTTAGCCACAAAAGCATGCGTATGGTCGGTGGTGCAACAAAGTACCGCGTCGAGTCCGGGATGGTCGAGCGCCTTGCGCCAATCTTCGTAGGGGGTCGCATTCGGAAACTGAGCCATTCCTTTCGCCAGATTCTGCTTATTCACGTCGCAAACAACGACGATGTTCTCGTTGCTCAGGGCACTATAGTGCTGACTCGCACGGCCCCATGCACCGATCAGTGCAATGTTCAACCGGTTACTGGCAGCACCCGCTCCGAAGAGTGAGCCGGAGGGCATCAGTAACAGTCCAGCACCGGCAAGGGCACTTTTCTGCATGAAGTCGCGACGTGTCCCGGGGTTCTGTGATAATGATTTTTCCTTCATAATCTTTTGAGGTGATGAATTTGGTTAAATAAGTCAGAGTATGGGGCACAGTTCGTGCCCCATACTCTGGAAAAAACTTAGCCATTCATCGTCCAGCCAGCACGATACGGCTTGGTCAGGTATTGATTGGCTGCGGCATTGTTAGTCACCACACCCTTGGCACCGTCATATTCCAA
>Ga0206128_1004233_pt1 | contig 11311 bp, 11 predicted proteins | sample Helgoland_Spring_7_FD_148601 | JGI IMG/M metagenome (GOLD analysis project Ga0206128, IMG submission 148601) | Pelagic subsurface seawater microbial communities from Kabeltonne, Helgoland, North Sea - Helgoland_Spring_Bloom_20160426_1 | ecosystem: Environmental > Aquatic > Marine > Epipelagic ...
AAAACAATTGCAGGTGGTGAGCTTGAGGTAATGATTGACTCTATTGGAGTATACATAGACAATGCAATGGTAACTGTAGCAGACATCGTAACTTCAAATGGTGTGGTACATGTAATTGATGCAGTGCTTATACCTGAAGAAGGGTTAAGCATAGAGGAGTCTTTAGCGATTGAAAATCAAACCTATTTGTATTCAATTGATGTACTTGGTAAAAGAATAAATAAGGCAACGTTAAATACTATTATATTTGATGTATACTCATCCGGAAGTGTTGTAAAACGTTTTTCCCTAAGATAAGTAGAATCTTTTTTTCCCTCGAGTGTTTTTTATTTTTGCACTTGACTGAGCCACTCGTTAGAGTGGCTTTTTTTTTACCTAATAATCCAGTTTTTTCTTTGGATTTAAACCATTATTTGACCGTAAATAGAATTGTAAATATGGAAGACATCTTTTTAACTTTCATGATGTATTATTTTCATAGATTTATATAAAATATTGTAATGAGTAAATCAACTATTTCTAGCCTGTATCTTGCCCTTTTAATTCTTGCCGCAGAATCTATTTTCTTCCTTCCTTATGTACTTAGTAGAATTTTTAGACCAACCGTACTAGAAGTGTTTCAAATAGACAATATTCAACTTGGTTTTTGTTTTTCAGTATACGGGTTTGTTGCGGTTGTATCTTATTTATTTGGAGGTCTAATTGCAGATAAATATAATCCAGGTAAACTCATTGCCAGTTCTTTGTGGCTCACTTCTTTAGGCGGTTTGATGTACGCGAGTTACCCGAGCTATTTTATGTTAAAATTACTCTATGGGTATTGGGGTTTTACCACTGTTTTTTTGTTTTGGGCGCCAATGATAAAAGCCGCTAGAATATGGGGCATGTCTTCTTCACAGATCAAGTCTTTTGGGCTTTTAGAGGCTGGTAGAGGTGTTGTTGGTGCTTTTATTGGCAGTGCCAGTGTCGTATTGTTTGCTTTATTTATGAACGATGACAGTGTTCAATCTACGCTAGGTGAAACTAGAAATGCCTTTACATATGTAATCTATTTATCTTGTGGGATTGTTGCGCTTGTTGGTTTGTTAGTTTGGAATTTTATGAAGTTAAATACTGATAAAGAGGCTGCTGTTGTTGATGATACGATCTCTGTTGGTAAGGTATTTGAAGTTTTAAAACTGCCCTCTGTTCTACTCTTAATGGTTATTGTTTTGTGTGCTTATATGGGGTACAAAACAACAGATATTATTGCATTGTATGCGAGTGAAATTATGAACTACAGCCAAGTAGAATCTGCTCAAATAGCAACATTTTTATTGTATGCTAGGCCAACTGTAGCCTTTATTTTAACAATCTTTTTTATACGTTACGACGCAACATTACTTTTGTTTTGGGGTTTTATGATTTCCTTGTTCTCTTCCTTTCTGTTTTGTACAGGACTAATTACGAGCGCTTTACCTATCGTATTTATCTGTTCTATTTTGACTTTGGCCATAGGTGTATATGGCTTAAGAACGCTCTATTTTTCTGTAATGGAACTGGGAGATATCCCTTTATTGGCAACAGGAACGGCCGTAGGTCTTATTTCTATTGTGGGTTACACACCAGATGTATTTAGTGGGCCTCTCATAGGCTATTTATTAGAGTATTATAAAGGTATTGAGGGGTATAAATATGTTTTTTTTATGTTGTTTGTGTGCTCTCTTGTGGGGTGTTTTGCTTCTTGGAAATATTACAAACTGTTTGGTAAAGCTAAGCGAACACTCTAAGTGAAATCTCTTGATGTTTAGTTATGTGTTGGGTTAAATTCTAAGGTTCGGTACTTGTAGTAATTTTTTAAAAATGCGAGGTGTGCTTTTGGATTTAGTATTTCTGTTTTAATGGCAATTCCATTTATTTGCAACTCAAAGCAATTATCACTTGTTTGAAAAGTAATTTGATTAAATCTACCTACAAGTGCGTATTCTTCATTTACAATTCTAAAATACATAGCCAGACCCTCTTTTTTTATTTCAAAATTGCAGTTTAGCAAGTCGTTGTTTTTTCGATCTCGTACCCCAATACTTTCTGGGTAAACATCAATGATTTTGTATTTTGGAGAACCGTATATACCCAGTCTTATTTTTTCGAAAATGCCATAGGATTGACCTGTGATCTTAGTAATCTCAAAGTCTTTTATTTTTCGGTCTATACTGGTTTTAAAGATCATAGTGTTTGCTTGTTTATTTTGAGCTCGTTAGTTTGCTTTTATTGTTAAAGTTAAGCATTACAAAGGTGTGAGGTAGAGTAATAGCTGAGATCACAATTAATGATATTAGAGGAATAGAGAAAGGGATGTAATTTAAGTGTGAGAGTGCAATGAGGATTGCAGACATCGAAATACTCAAAATGGAGTATGGAGCCATTAATTGAATGAGTTCTTTTTTAGTGAAGTCCTTTTTAAATTTTTTGAAAAAAGTAAATTGATGCACAATTGAAGGGAGCGAATGCAACACAATAAAGAAAAGCGTGAAACATATGATAAATGGAAAAAGAAATGAAGTGAGGTGAATTACAGCCAAGAAAAAAAGCTCAGCCAGAAGGCTTTGTGAACTCATTTTGTTTTTGTAGAATAAATACACAAACGAGAGTATACTTCCTAAGTTTGAAGCTATAAATATGGGTTTGAGTGTGTCGTAATCGTATACGCTAAGAAAAACCTGCGTGTCTTCAAACAACTGAGTCATTTGATTTAGCTCAGCGTTGTTGTAGTATAAAAGGGTGAACAATATTGTAACCCCCCAGTTTAGATATATAAAGAGTGAAATGTATGTGTTTTTGGTAAAGAAAAAATGAAGTTGAGTTTCTCCAAAATGAAAGGCGGAGATCAACAAGAACAAAACAAAACCAAGACTTGGTGCAATCATCCAGATCAGAAAAAATAAGACGATTGTTCCCAGGTAATAGGTGTAAAATTTTAGCTTGTTGGTTTTTTGAACTTTGTAGGTTATGAGGTGGTCTAACGTTCCATGTGGAATGCCAATACACAACAACAAAATAGCACTACCAATAATTTGATAGTCTATCGGTATATTGCTGTATGCTTGAAAAATTATAGTAATTGCATACGAGCAAACAATGTATATAAAGAGGTAAAAGTTCATATAAAAAAAAGTAAGAGCAGGGTTTGCCTGCTCTTACTTATTGTATTTAAATACTATTATTTAGATTCTGTTATGGCAATGTTGTATACCACTAAACCAAATCCAATTTTGTTTATTGCATCTGCGATGTTGTACCATAAGTCAACATTTGAAGAGCTCCAGCCCAAAGCGGTGTTTAACCATCCACCATCCATACACATGTATCCTATTGGGTAAATTGCCCAACCTACAAGTACAAACCATGCAAGCGTTCTAACGCCTCTTTTAACAGCTTCTGAATTACTTTTCTCAGCTAATTGAGCAACTTCTCCATACCATGCTGTATAAAGCACGTAGATGTAACCAATAGTTGAAAGTACTCCCCAAGTTACAGAGTGAGATGTAGCAGCAGCTCCTCCTGGATTGAAGGCTTCACCTATATATCCGGCAATAAGCATCCATGCAGAAGCGATTATTAGTTTCCACAACAATGTTTTTGTGGCTCCAGCAATTTTTGTTAATAGGTAAAATTCTACACACATCAACGGCACAGTTAAAATCCAGTCAATATATCTGTATGCAGTTGGGTTTTCACCTGTAGCCATGTAAAAGTCTCTCATGTACAAGTAGTGAACTGCAGCTATACCGGTAATCAATGCAGAAACTAAAAGTGAAAGTTTCCATTTTTTATCTACTGATCCTCTTTCTACGAAAAAGAATATAGATGAAGCAAACATTGCCATACATCCGATGAAGAATGTAAATGCAACTGGATCGTTTTTGATGTCAATAATTGATGATAGTAACATAATTTTTAGAGGGTTTAAATTAAACAATTTTTGTTTGGAATATGGATAGTATTATCCATTTTTTCCTATACAAAAGTATGTATAACTTTCAATATAAAAAACTATACGTAGGTATAATTTTGTTTTGTCGAGTATATTAGCTTTAAATAAACATGCTTGATTTTAAGGCATGTACGTGTTTAATCCTAGATTTGGTATAGGTTTGGTTCGTATCTATTTTTATGAAATAAGGCGTTTTTTAAGGTTGTTTATTTTTTAAATTTTCGATTTTTTGATGATTTTTCAGTCCTTATATTCATTGTAATTCGATAAAAACTAAACTAAAATAGTAGGTGGCTTATCTCTGTTTTGCATTTTATTTAGCATCACAATGGAGGGGTTTATTGTTTTCTTATAACGGAAGGCTATTTTTAGTTCATCAATAGATGGGAATTCAATTTTATAATCAGATTTTTTTTGCACACCAAATTCAGTTACTCTATTGTTATTAATGGTAACAAAGGTTGTGTTCGTTTGCTCCTTAAAGATGAGTTTGCAGTTTACGGGAAAGCTAAATATTTTACTTAAACTTTGCTCAAATCGGTGGTTGTATTCGGTAGTTGTTTCTTTTGCTATGCATCCCCCCTTACACCCTTTAAGCTGATATTGAAAGCAGCTTTTATTTGTTTTTTCCAATCCATTAATTTTATCACAAAGCGTAAATTCTTTGCTAATTTTAAGCAGGTACTTTTGTGCGCTTCTTACAGAGTAAAAGTCAAGCAGTGCGTCTGGTTTTGTTGCATCAATAAAATACTTTTTGTAGCCATCTGCTGTTGTGCCTTCGTATAGCGAAACACTATTTTTAACTTTACGTAATTGTCGGTTAAAAATAGGCAGGTGTTTTTTTATTTCTTGAGACTCTAAAAGAAGTGCTTCAAGCTCTGAGTGAAGTACCTTTACTTTTAGTGAATAGAAAGAGCTAATTAAACGTTTACGGCCGTATTTTAAATGCTGCTGTATTCGTTGTTTGATGTTTTTACTTTTGCCAATGTAAATGATCTTTCCATTGGCATCCATAAAGTAATAAATACCGATGAGCTCGTTCGGAATCTTTTTTTCATAGACATCCTCTTTACTAAACTTTCTTTTAATCCATATTTAGAGCCTCAAATTGCTCAATTTCTCCATTGCTTACTTGAATGTTAAATTCTATGGGATTGCAACAAACCTCGCAGTCTTCTATAAATTTTTGCTGTCTGATGCTAAAGTCAACAAGTTTGTGTTGGTCTTCAAAACAATAAGGGCACACGTAGGTATGTTCAATCATTTTAGGTTTAGTAAAAGTGAATGTTGTTTAATTGAGCACTAGTTGATTTCTTTATTAAAGGACTCCTCTGTTTTTGAGCTCCCAAAAACACTTTTCTGTTATAGAAATATCGACCAATGCATCGTGCGCATCTTCAAAATCTTCTCCAAAAAGTTTGATGTGAAGCTCTGATAAGGTAGGCCACTTGTATCCGTATCGTCCAGGAATTTCACAGTAGGCTGTAGACGATTTCATGGTGCATAATTTGGCGGTAAACTCAAATGAACTTGGAAGGTCTTTTCTGAGCAGTTCGGCACCCATAATTTTTTCATCAAAGCTAATGTTATGAGCGGCTATGTAATTGGCTTGATTTACAGCTTCATTAAACTTAGTCAACACCTCTAGTAAAGAAACACCTTGTTCATGAGCCATTTCTGTAGTTATGCCGTGAACATCTGAAGCACCCGATGGAATTGAGAAACCTTCGGGTTTAATAATATGAACTTGAGTATCTAGTTTATTTCCAGCTTCGTCACATAAGATCCATGCAATTTGAATCATTCGTGGCCAGTTTTCTAAATCGGTTACTGGCGCTTTCCAGTTTTTTGGAAGTCCTGTAGTTTCGGTATCAAAAAATAAGTACATATTGTTGTTTTAATTAAAGTCTATTCGCTTTTAAGCACGCCTTAAATAATCTTACGAACATCAAAACCGTTGCGTTTAAATGTTGCTTTTTCAGTTTTTCAATGTTGGCCTTTGTCAACTTCTGGCTCAATAGTCATGTCTATTTTTACATTATTAAGACCCATAAAGTACGTTACGTTTTGCAGTGATGTCAATTATTATACCGTTTTCTAAAGGCTTGGCTGATGCTATTTTGGTGAGTGCTACGTCTACTGATTTTTTTTGTCCCCGAAAAGATAAGTTTTTTATTGGTTAGAATAAAGTGTCCGGAATCAAATGGGCTTTCTCTTTTTTCAGTAGCAGCTTCAAAATCTCCAAAGCGGTAGGATACGCCTTTCATTACTCGTACTGAAAACCCCTGGGTGACTTCCATTGGTTTTTAGGGTTTTATTTTTTGCATAGTTGAATACCTGCTGTGTCGAAAATTAGTTTTTCTCCTTTTTTGAGAAAAACATCGGTTGGAAAATGATGGGCAAAAGCTCCAGAAATGAATTTAGTTAACACTAAGCCTCTTTCGTGCTCTATGGTTTCGCTTGGTGTTCTGCTAAATAAACTTTTCCCTGATTTTAGTTGTCTCAAATACTTGTGAGCTTAATTACAAATTATTGATGCATTCACAAGGTTGTAAATTTCAATTGGTTTTAGCTGAGATTTAAAAATATATTGATCAGTTAATTGATGTAGTTTATCGTAATTTAGATTGATTCGAACAATTTTATCCTGCTCTTGGTTAGATGTGTTGGCAAGCAAGGATAATTTACATTTACTAAGATCGTCTTGTTTTTGTTTTTTAATTTTTGCAATGAGTACATATTTCTTTTTGTCTTCCTTAATGACAGACACTTCATCTATGATGAGCCCGTTAATTTTTTTATTCTTCCATAATAAACGGTTGGTTTTATCATCTTGCATAACAGTATTGTTTTCAAAAAAGCCCTCTTGCCCAAAAAACATTTTACGCCATTTAACCTCTTTTTTTCTGTTTGGCAACTCAATATTCAATTCAGTTTTAATAAAGCCAGCAAGTTTGTATGAAGCTATTAAAGAGCCATAGTATGTCATGTGTTGATTTGATTTGTATGTATCTTGAAAGCAATTTGTTGTAAAATTAATACGATCGAAGTCGGATTGCATATCCATCCATTTGTTAGGATGTTTATGTAGTATTTCTCCAAGTTTGTTTTTCCAGCTAGCGTAATTTTCAATGTGTTTGTGGTACATTGGAAGTGTAAGAAATATCAATTCAATATTTTTTTCTTTACACAAGGCAACGATCTTGTCTACATACTTTTCAGCATATATACTGTAATCGTAATCCTCACCATTTACAGGCGCCCCATCAGTATTATATTTGGCTAGTATTTTTTTACTTATTCCTTTGTTAAAGGCAGCAAACCTTCCTAAATATAAATCTCTATTTTTTTTTGGTTTTTTTTGAGCCAAAAGAAAGTTTTTAGAGAGTTGAGTGGTGTCTTTAAAAATAAATTCGTGGTTTCGAATTGAATTTGACCAGGCGTACAAGTAGTTGTCAGATTTAAATAAAGAAACCGTAGACAGGAGTTTCGTTTTGAGACTCTTTCTAGCGTAAAAGCTTTTAAATTGATCTGATAAATTTTGTTTACTTAATTCATATGGGTTAAAATTATTGATACCATATGTTTCGATGACGACTAGTTTTGGTTTTGAAATTTGAAGCGCTTCTTTAAGCCCAAAATAAGTGTCGATTATTCTAGTCCCGGGCGAGGCAAGTATAAATGCATTTAAGCCCAAAGTATTTGACAGGTTTTTAGGGTTTATTCCGCTGTACATATGAGAATTCCCCATTAACAGCAAGTCTACTTCATTTTTCTCTACAAAAGAATAAAATGTATCCCATTTTTTTTTGGTGTGATTGTTTGTTTGGTCAGGATCAAAATAGCCTTTACGATCTGAAACGACTATCCCAATACTTAAAATTAATATAAGTAGTATTGATTTTACAATGATTTTTAGAATTGGGTTTTTATCCAGAAAAAGTGAATTTGAGCTAGTATCAGAATTAAATTTTTGGTTTTTCTTTTTTTCTTTTTTCATATTATTTAGAATTGAAAGTAGATGAAATTATTATCATTAAGCCCTACTCCATAACTACCATAAAATACAATAAAGACTAATACTGATATAAAGAATGCCCACCTAAATATGAAGTGAAAATTTGAAAAACGTTCATATAAGTCGGCGAAATTTTCTAAGATAATTTCATAAACAATAAAAGCTAAAAGTAGTTTGATGGTAAATTTAAATTCAATTTCATTTAGTCCGAAATCGTATAAACTTTTAGTATCTAATGTAAATACACTCGAAAAAAGGTGGAAGGCATCTTGAAGTGTTTCAGCTCTAAAAAAAACTAAAGATAGGGCCCAAGAAACAGAAACAAATAAACTATTAAAAACTCTTTTTGCAGCGGTGCTATTTTTTTGAAACAATAACGAATCAAAAACTAAAATAAATAATCCATTAATAAATCCCCAGATAACAAAATTCCATGATGGACCATGCCAAAGACCACTTACCATAAATACAATTAAGATATTGGTAATTCGTCTTGTTCTTATTACTTTATTACCTCCTAAGGGGATGTATAAATAATCTTTAAACCACGAACTTAAGCTAATGTGCCATCTTTTCCAGAAATCAGAGAATGAGTTTGCTAAATAAGGTCTTCTAAAGTTTAGGGATAAATTAAAGCCTAACATTCTGGAACTTCCAATGGCTATATCAGAGTAAGCAGAAAAATCTAGATACAATTGAAATGCAAAAAACACAATAGCAGTACACGCTGAAATAGTGTCGAGGTTTTCAATGTCACCGTATGCATTATTTACAAATATGGCGAGTCTATCCGCGATCATGATTTTTTTGAAAAAACCATAAAACATCAAAAGTAAGCCAGATTTTAATTGCTTGTAATCTATTTTCGATAGACTTTCAAATTGAGGTAAAAGATCTTTAGCTCTTTCTATTGGACCCGCTACGAGTTGCGGAAAGAAAGATACAAAAGCAAAGAAGGCAAATGGTTTATTTGTCGGGGCAATTTTTTTGTTATAGATATCAATTGTATAACTAAGCGTCTGAAAAGTATAAAAACTGATTCCAACAGGTAAAATAATTTCAATATGATGAGGCTCAATGTTATGGCCAAATAATGCGAAAGTACTTGTAAAGCTATCTATAAAGAAATGAAAGTATTTGAAGAAACCTAAAAAGCCTAGGTTTATGATTAAGCTCATAATGAGCCATAATTTTCTTTTAGAATTTAGGGTTTCGGTGTAAATTTTTTTACCAATAAAAAAGTCAGTAGATGAGCTCATAATTATTAAAGATAAAAATCTCCAATCCCACATTCCATAAAAAAAGTAACTCACCGCAATAAGAAAAATATTTCGTAAGGTCTTTTTTTTATTAAAAATCCCCCAGTATAAAATAAATACGAGAGGAAAGAAAATGGCAAAATCAATTGAGTTAAATATCATAAATTTAAAATGAGGAGGAATCTAAGCGTTTTAGTCAGGGAGCGATGTGTTCCTCTGCAAATATATAAATTTTGCAGTTCTATCTCTTTGTATGGGCACCTCTCTATGCCTCCTTTTTTTAGAGGACTGATTGCGAGGTAAATACCCCTAAGGATTGTTGGGTGCGTTTATAAAATAGTTTAAATAATTAATTAATTCCTTTTTAATTTGTGTTGCGCCATTGTAAATTCGGCTACTAAAGAACATAATCCTGGCTATAGTAATACAATCAATTCCAATTTTACAATTAAAAATAGTTGCAAATTTGTACAATGCAAATCTGTAAATATTTTTTTAATTTTAGTATTGATTTTTTTCGCGTAATTTTGCCTAGTAAATACACTGTAATGACAAGAAAATTTCTTTTAATCACGATCAATTTAATGGTCTTTTCTGCTTGCCAATCTGATTATAAAAAAACGATGAAGGAGCCCATAGCCAAACAAATACCAACCGTTCTAAATTACCATTCAGACACTTTAATAGACAACTATTTTTGGCTGCGTTTGTCGGATGCTCAAAAAGAAGCAGAGAATGCGGATGCTCAAACACAAGATGTAGTAGATTATTTGGTTGAAGAGAATACGTATTTAGAGGCCAACATGTCTGATACTGATGCCTTGCAGGGCAAGCTCTTTGACGAGTATGTTTCAAGAATTAAACAAGACGACCAATCGGTTCCCTATGCTGAAAACGGTTATACGTATTCTTCAAAATTTGAGCAAGGTGATGATTACAGACGCTACTTTCGAACCAAAAATGAGGAGGGAAGTAAAGAAGAATTGATTTTGGATTTGCCAACCTTAGCCCAAAGCCAGAAATATTTCTCTTTGGGTGATTGGTCCATAAGTACTAACAATACCATTATGGCATTTAGTACAGATCTTATCTCTAGGAGGGAGTACACCATTCAATTTAAGGATCTTACAACCGGAGAGATGCTAGAAGATCGGATAGAAAACACTACTGGAGGAATTACTTGGGCCAATGATAATAAGACTGTTTTTTACGTTAAAAAAGACCCACAAACACTTAGGTCGAATAAAATTTTTAAGCATGTACTCGGAACAGATTCCTCTTTAGATGAACTTGTGTTTGAAGAAAAAGACGACACCTATAGTTGTTATGTTTACAAATCTAAAAGCAAGCAATTTCTTTTTATTGGATCTTCTCAAACCTTAGCAACAGAAATTCGGTTTTTAGATGCCGATTTGCCGAATGGAGTTTGGACCATTATAGAACCTAGAGAAAGAGGACACAAATACTCAGTTCGTCATTATGGGGATTCCTTTTTTATTCGAACCAATTGGGATGCCAAGAATTACAAACTCATGAAAACGCCCGTTTCTACTCCATCAAAAGAAAACTGGGAAGCGCTTATTGCACATCGGGAAGATGTATATTTGAGTGGTTTGGTCATCTTTAAAAGGTTTTTAGTTCTTCAAGAGCGAAAGGATGGGTTAATTCAAATGCGCGTTGTAAATTGGTCTAGTGGAAAAGAGCATTACATTGAATTTAACGACCCTACGTATACTGTATACGCAACTACAAATATTGAATTTGATACCGATGTATTTCGTTTTTCTTACGCCTCATTAACAATCCCTAGTTCAACTTATGACTACAATCTTGTTTCTAAAGAACGAAGTCTTCTTAAACAGCAAGAGGTTTTAGGTGGCGCGTTTAAGCCAGAAAATTACAGCTCAGAGCGGATATATGCGATGAGTAGTGACGGGTCAACCCGAATCCCTATTTCCATCGTTTATAAAAAAGGTTTTAACAAAGATGGATTAGCCCCTTTGTTATTGTACGGTTACGGCTCTTACGGTGCAAATATGGATCCTTACTTTAGTTCTAAAC
>Ga0206128_1004236_pt1 | contig 11309 bp, 9 predicted proteins | sample Helgoland_Spring_7_FD_148601 | JGI IMG/M metagenome (GOLD analysis project Ga0206128, IMG submission 148601) | Pelagic subsurface seawater microbial communities from Kabeltonne, Helgoland, North Sea - Helgoland_Spring_Bloom_20160426_1 | ecosystem: Environmental > Aquatic > Marine > Epipelagic ...
TTACAATTGTTCGCACAAGACACACTAAAGAATAAGAAAGATGGTCATTATTACTTCAATGTTGTGAAAGACGTTGAGGTTAACGAGGTTCAAAGCCAAGACAGAACGGGAACGTGCTGGAGTTTTAGTGCGCTTTCGTTTATTGAAAGTGAAGTAATGCGCGTAGGAAAAGGCAAGCACAAGTTGTCTGAAATGTATATCGTAAGGATGGCTTACTACGACAAAGCAATTAAGTATGTGCGCATGCAGGGTAAGGTGAATTTTTCTCAAGGGGGAGCCTTCCACGACATCCCATACGTGATTAAAAAGTATGGAATTGTGCCTGAAGCAGAATACAAAGGTTTGAACTACGGTTCGAAAACGCATAATCACAGTGAAATGGAAGCTGTGCTTAAAGGGATGTGTGATGCCATTATACGTCAGCGCTCACTTACAACTTCATGGAAGGCGGCAATTAGCGGGGTGCTAGATGCCTATTTAGGGAAGTTACCAGAAACATTTACGTACAACGAAGAGTCGTTTACGGCGGAGTCGTTCAGGGATCATTTAGGCCTCAATATGGACGACTATGTAACGCTAACGTCTTATAAACACCAGCCTTTTTATCAGTCATTTGTTTTGGAAGTAGCGGATAATTGGGTAGGGGGTTCTGTGTATAATTTGCCTTTAAATGAATTTACAACAGAAATGGAAAACGCAGTGATGTCTGGTTATTCCATTGCATGGGCTAGTGACGTAAGCGAAAAAGGTTTTTCTTTTAAAAATGGTTTGGCTATTGTGCCAGAGGATGATAAAGCACTGTCGATGTCTGGAAAGGATAACAAACATTTTAGTGATGCTGGTGCTGAAAGAAGCGGAAACCAATTTGATACGCCTGGAAAGGAAAAAACAATTACACAGGATATGAGGCAAACCGCATTTGATAACTATAGTACAACCGATGATCACGGAATGCATATCACAGGTTTAGTTACCGATCAATTAGGAGCGAAGTACTATATCGTTAAAAACTCATGGGGTACAAAAAACGATTGTGATGGTTACATGTATGCCTCTATACCTTATGTTCAATATAAAACTATTTTCATCATGGTGCACAAAGACGCGCTAAGCAAAAGCACAAAAAAGAAGTTAGGTTTAAAGTAATTAACCTACCGTATCCGGAATCTGCGTGCTAGCGTCTGTAGATGTTTTAATGTGAATGTCCCTTTGAGGAAATGGAATTCTGATTGAATTTTTAATAAACTCGGCATTAATCATAAACCTAAGGTCGCTTTGGACGTCTTCAATTCGAAATCTGTTTTTAGACCAAAAGAGTAATTCGAAATTTAAGGACGATTCTCCAAAGGCAATAAATCGGCATATAGGCTTAGGGCTTCTAACGACTTCGTTATGGCGTGAGGCGCATTCTAACAGCACATCACGTACTTTTTGTACATCAGAGCCATAGGCAACCCCAACTTCAACGGTAAATCTTGTAATGCTGCTGTCTGTAGTCCAGTTGATGACTGAATTACTAATAATTTTACCGTTCGGTATCACTAAAGAAATACCATCTCGTTTTTTGACCTTTGATGTTCTAATGCCAATTTCTTGAACACGGCAAACCATGCCATCTACTTCAATGATGTCGCCAACTCTGATTGTCCCTTCGAATAATAGAAAGAAGCCAGACACAAGGTCGTTAAATAGGTGTTGTAGGCCTAATGCTAGAGCAACTAATACGGCAGAAGAACCGATAATAAGAATACTCAGGTCTACCTTAAACGTTTTTAATATCGATACAAGGGCAACAACAACGATTACATATTTGGCAAGCTGGTAGTAGGCAAACTGTTGACCTATTGTTAGTTTGTTAGCCTTTTGGCCCGCTTGGAGTAGTTTTCTGACCCACCGCAGTATGAAGTATGTCGAAACGACAATGAATAGGGCAATAAAGAAGTCGTAGACGTGAATGGTTTTGTCACCAAAGGTTACAATTGACTTTTTTAATAATTCGCCTATTTTATCTGATGTTTCGCTCCACTTGCTCATTGGTTGTGCATGTTAACTCACGAATAGTAAATTCGTGTTAGTGGCAAAAATAAAGATAAGGGATATCAATCTTTGTTAATACACCATGTATTTATGACATGGGCTGAACTTGCTTAATAATCTGATTGGTTTTCTCCATTTTTATACTGCTCAGAATATTTCCAAAAAAAATGTTTTAAAGTGGGTGAAAGCGACGCAATTAATCTTATTTTTGCAGTCCTTTTTTAGACAGGGAATTTTACAGAAGCATAAGCGATGAAGAGAACATTTCAACCTTCGAATAGAAAGAGAAAAAATAAGCACGGTTTTAGAGAGCGTATGAGCACTAAAAACGGACGTAAGGTTTTATCTGCACGTCGTGCAAAAAAACGTAAGAAACTATCTGTTTCTGACGAGCCTGGTCACAAGCGATAGAAATGGCGGCCTTTTCGGCACGTCTACCAAAAAAAGTACGCCTCAAAAATCTGGGGCTTATTCAATATTTATTTTCCGGAGCAAACGAGAAGGTGGGCAAGTACCCACTTCTTTTGTTTTACGGGTTTAATGCCAACACTGAGGAGCGAGGGGTGAAGGTCATGTTTTCTGTTTCCAAGAAAAAGTACCCAAGAGCTGTAGATCGAAATCGCATTAAAAGGTTAATGCGAGAGGCCTATAGGGTCAGAGGTTTTGAAAATCTTGTTGCAAGCAAGACTGAACAATTGCTCTTGGCATTTGTCTATACTGGTGAAACCATATGCTCGTTGGTAGAAATAGAAAAATCAATTGATTCAATTTATGATGTGCTTACTCAAAGGGTTTCGTAGTTTAATCAGTTTACTATTTATCGTATTGATTAAAGGGTACCAATATTTGATTTCCCCATATTTGCCAAATTCATGTCGCTTTAGTCCAACATGTTCTCATTACGGAATTGAAGCAATTTCAAAACACGGTCCAATAAAAGGACTTTGGTTAACAACCAAACGAATTTTAAGATGTCACCCTTGGGGTGGTCATGGTCATGATCCTGTCCCATAGAGAAAATAGATATTCTTCGTATTTGGTATGTCGAAAAACTATTATTTGACATTTAATTTATTCCCAAAGACATCATAGGCAATGCCTATATCGTAATGCGCGAGAGGTTGGCAAAACTTGAGGATGAGTGGACGACAGGGCATTTATTTCTATATTTCGCATTAAAACATATAAGTATCTGATAATGAGCTATTAGTAATTTTGTCGCTTTGCGATTAGTTCTCACAATTTTGATATGCACCTGAAATTTGATGGATTTAAGCGTTTTATGAAAAGATTCTCTGCTTTCGTTCGTTAATATTGTTGACTATAAGAAATACAAACATAAAATGAGTAAAAAGAAGCTACTGATTTTTGGAATAGGCATTTCCATCTTAATATCTGGATATACACAAGTGGATGACTACTTTGAAGTCTCAAAGAATTTAGACATTTTTAGTACCGTCTACAAGGAGGTAAACCTTAGTTATGTGGATGATGTAAAGCCAGGACACCTTATGAGAGAGGCAATTGACGCTATGCTTAAATCTCTTGATCCATATACCAATTTTTATAGTGAAGCTCAAGCTGAAGACTATAGATTTCAAGTCACTGGGTCGTACGGCGGTATTGGTGCAATTGTTAAGAAACACGGGGACGATCTTGTCATTGACAGACCGTATCAAGACTATCCGGCGCAAAAAAGCGGACTTCGCGCTGGTGATGTTTTGATAAAGGTTGACGGCAAATCGGTGATAGGTAAAACCAGCAGCCAATTGTCTGATGTGCTAAAAGGAACAGCGGGAACAACGGTTGTGTTGACGATAACAAGACCTGAAAAAGGGGAGATGGAAGTAACACTGAAGCGGGCTCAGGTTAAAGTGAAAAATGTGCCTTACTATGGTATGATTAACAAAGAGGTCGGATACTTAAAACTCACAGGATTTACTCCAGATGCGGGTTTGGAGGTTCAAAACGCTGTTAAAAATCTGAAAGAGCAGGGGGCCTTAAGTATTGTTTTTGACTTGCGTGGAAACGGGGGCGGATTGCTACATGAAGCGGTTAATATCGTAAACGTTTTTGTTAAAAAAGGGCAGCTTGTAGTGAGCACCAAAGGGAAAGAAAAGGAAAAAGATAGGGTGTATAAAACACTTAACGCACCACTGGATGAAGACATCCCATTGGTTGTATTGGTTGACGGTGGTTCAGCCTCAGCATCGGAAATTGTAAGTGGAACCATTCAGGATTTAGACCGAGGTGTAGTGGTAGGAACACAGAGTTATGGCAAGGGTTTGGTGCAGTCTACACGCCTACTTAGTTTTAATACACAAATGAAAATTACTACGGCTAAGTACTATATCCCATCAGGAAGATGTATCCAAAGACTTGATTATTCTAAGAAGAAAAATGGTAATGCGATATCAATAGCGGATTCTTTAAAACAAACGTTTTATACTAGCAATAAGCGGAGAGTAACAGACGGAGAGGGAGTGAATCCGGATGTAAAAGTTGGGTTGCCCAAATTGACAAAAATTGCTAAAAGTTTGGTCACTAAATACTTGATATTTGACTATGCAACGCACTATCGCAACGCCCACGATACCATTGTTTCGCCTAAGGAATTCCATTTAACGGATGCTGATTATACAGAGTTCAAAACGTTTATAAAAGACAAGGACTACGGATATGTTACGGATACAGAAAATGCGTTAAAGGATCTTGAAAAGAAGGCAGACGACGAACATTACATAGAGGCGATTCAATCAAACATTGACGCACTCCGTGAAGTGTTTAACGTCAACAAAAATGCAGATTTGGACAAACATAAAACGGAAATTGTGGAGTTGTTAGAAACGGAAATCGCGTCGAGGTATTATTACGACAGGGCTTTTGTTGAAACTACATTTGACGATGATTCGGATGTTCAGGAAGCCATTACAATCTTGAAAGACAAGGGCCGGTATGTGTCAATCTTGTCAGGTAAATAGTCAGCAGATTTGGAAATAACGGAACTTATTCTCGCCTTGATTTTTGGCGTATTGGGCGGTATGTTGTCTGGCCTGTTGGGCGTTGGAGGTGGAATTATTTTCATTCCAGTTTTCGAATGGATCTTTCGCCAAAAAGGACTTGAAGGTGAAGAACTTGTTCGCATGATGCTGGCAAATTCGTTTCTGGCCATATTGTTTTCGGGCATAACTAGTAGCCTTAAGCACAAAAAACTCGGGACTTTTTATCCCAAAGAAATAATCACAATTGCCATTCCGGCTATGATTGTTGGTTCTTCCATGTCTTATATGATTACGACAATGAGCTGGTATGTCGACGTGTATTTTCAAATGGTGTTTGTTGTGGTGATTAGTGTTACGCTTTGGCGGTTGTTCGTATCCAGGAAGAAGAACAATCAGCAAGAGTTGGCGTACGATGTAAAGCCTTATGTAGGAATTGGCGTTGCTACAGGGCTAATTTCAGCATTTTCAGGATTAGGCGGAGGAGTAGCCATGATTCCACTGTTGACCCTCGTTTTAAAGCAAGACATGAAAAAGGCCGCAGGTATTAGTATTGGAGTCATTCCAATCATGATTTTGCCGATGTTGGTGGTATATGCATTTCAGGCCCCTGCTCATCAGTTTTTGGGCGCAATAGGATATCTTCAGTTTCTTATTGTATTGCCCGTAGTGATAGGCATCTTTATTGGTTCTCCCTTAGGCGTTTCTATTGGGAAAAGGATTAAAAGCACACACTTGAAACTTATATTTGCCATCCTATTAATACTGATAGGAATAAAATATTCTTACCAATTGATTAACTCGTTTGTTTGAAAATAAAATGAAAAAGTACAGATATATATCCCTTCTGTTGACCTTGTTTTTTGCCCTAGTTTCACCTTTAAGTTTTGGCCAAAAATTAGATTGTAGACAAAAGAAAACGCTTAAAAATCTTAAAAAAGACATAGCCTATCTAGCTTCTGATGAATTGATGGGACGTGCCACCGGTACGGAAGGAGAAAGGAAAAGTGCCGAGTTTATTGCGCGGTCATTTCAGGCCAATGGCCTTACTCCAAAAGGGGAGCAGGGGTATTTTCAGAAATTTAAAATAACCACTTTACGTATAGCAGATAAAAAGACTAAGTTCAATTTGAATGGAAAAGACTTGGCCTTGTATGGAGAGTTTTATCCATTGTCTTATTCAAGCAATTCAGGGTCTGCAAGTTCAGGAATTGCAGATGCAGGTTATGGAATCGTCAACGATACACGTAACGATTACAAGGATATTGATGCAAAAGGCAAGGTAGTGTTTATTAATCTTGGTAGTCCGGATGGTATTCACCCACACAGTAAGTTTTTAGCGTGGCATGGCATTTCTATCCGTGTAGATGAAGCGATAAAGCATGGTGCCAAAGGGGTGGTTTTTTACCGTAGTTCGGAAAATGTGGAAAGACCGTCGGGTGATTTGAGTTTAACCATGAAGCCGTCTCAGATCCCGGTATTGTATTTAGATCACGTAAGAAACGACATTAGTAATTTAGCTTTTGCCTCTATCGATATGCACATTATGGTAGATGAAGACACGGGCTACAACGTTATTGGGTTTAAAGACAATGGAGCTAAAACTACAGTTGTTGTAGGGGCACATCACGATCATCTTGGTCAGGGCCAACATGGTAATTCCCTTGCAGAAAACCCAAACGAAATACACAATGGTGCAGACGACAATGCAAGTGGAACAGCTGCACTGTCAGCGCTGGCAAAGCAGCTAAAAAAAGCGAAGAAATGGAATAATCAAAACAATTACCTGTTCATTGCCTTCTCTGGTGAAGAAATGGGTTTGCTCGGTTCAAAATATTTCGTCAATAATCCAACGGTTGATTTGACAGCTGTTAATTACATGATGAATATGGATATGATTGGTATGCTTAATCCTGAGAAAGTGTTGATTATTAATGGTGTTGGAACGAGTCCAGCGTTTTATAAATCGATTACGAGTTTGAATACAACGATGGAGGGTATTGGGTCGGTAACTATTCGAACAAGTGGAATAGGCCCATCGGATCATACCTCGTTTTACTTTAAAGGAATCCCTGCAATACATTACTTTACTGGTGCCCACGATCACTATCATAAGCCTACAGATGACGTAGATAATTTGAATTACGTTGGAGAAGTGTTTGTGATACAACATATGCTTGACCTGATAGCCATGTTGAATGATCAAGGAAAGATCGAGTTCGCAAAAACCAAAGACAATTCTGAGGGTAAGAATGGTAAATCACGCATGAAGCTAGAGGTAACCTTAGGTGTTGTGCCAAATTATGGTTTCGACGGAGAAGGGATGCAGATAGATGCTGTTCGCGATGGGAAACCAGGGGCTAAAGCTGGTATAGTTGCCAAGGATATCGTAATAAGCTTGGCAGGGAAAAGTATTGGCAGTATGGGTGACTATATGAAGGTGCTTGGTGAATTAAAAAAAGGAGATAATGTAGAAGTTGTTGTACTGCGAGACGGCAACCCTATAACACTTAAAGTTCAATTTTAGAATGAAATTAATAGATCATATAAAATCTAGCGATCAAACTTTGTTTTCGTTTGAGATACTTCCTCCTTTAAAGGGTGGCAGCATCGATAAACTGTTTCGTGGTATTGAACCCCTCATGGAGTTTAATCCATCCTTTGTTGACGTTACCTATCACAGGGAAGAATATGTTATGCGTCAACGCCAAGATGGGTCTTATGATAAAGTGTCAATTCGTAAACGACCAGGAACTGTGGCAATTTGTGCAGCGATTATGCAACGATTTGACGTGGAAGCCATTCCGCACATAATTTGTGGAGGATTCTCGCGTGATGAAACTGAGAATGCCTTGATTGATTTGCATTTCTTGGGAATAGACAACGTATTGGCCATACGTGGCGACAATCAAACCGGCGAGCGTAATTTCGTTCCAGAACCTAATGGAAACAAAAATGCCTTAGAGCTTATACGACAGATAAAAGACATGAATAATGGAATTTATTTGGATAAAGAACTAAAGAATCCTAACCCAACTGGCTTCTGCGTTGGTGCTGCTGGATATCCGGAGAAACACATAGATGCAATGAATTTGGATAACGACCTAAACTTCCTAAAGCAAAAAGTGGAAGCAGGGGCTCAGTTCATCACCACCCAAATGTTTTTCGATAATCAAAAGTTTTTCGACTTTGTCAAACGTTGTCGGGAGGCAGGTATCGATGTGCCAATAATTCCTGGTATTAAGCCTATCACAAAGAAGCGACAAATGCGAAATCTGCCTAAAATTTTTAATATAGATATTCCTTTGGCGTTAACTGAGGCGATGTCGTCTGTGAAGACAGATGAAGATGCGTATAAAGTTGGTGTTGAATGGTGTGTCGAGCAGTGCAAAGAATTAAAGAAGGAAGGCGTGCCGGTGTTGCATTTCTACACAATGGGTATGTCAAAGGCAACAAAAGAAATTGCATCAAAGCTATTCTAATGAAAGGGGTAGTTGCGAAATCAACCGGAAGCTGGTATACCGTATGGCTTGACGATGGCTCGCAAGTATCGTGCAGGTTGCGCGGTAAATTTAGATTGCAAAAATCAAGTCTTACGAACCCTATCGCCGTTGGAGATGTAGTCGCAGTTGATGTGACCAATCGAGAAGAAGCTGTGATTGAAGGGATTGATGCACGTAATAATTACCTATTGCGAAAAGCTACAAAGTCGACTAGCCAGTTTCAAATTGTTGCTTCTAATATTGATCAAGCCATTGTAATCGCAACAGATGTAGCGCCAAGAACGTCTACCGGGTTTATTGATCGTTTTCTTGTAGCCTGTGCTCAGTACGATATATCCCCCGTCATAGTATTTAATAAGTTGGACTTATTAGCTGATAAGGAGATGTCTAACGCCAAGGTCTTGGCATATCTTGAAGCAGGATACACCGTGTTGCAAACCAGTTTTGTCGCTGAAACTATAGACCAACCGGTCTTAGACTTGTTTGAAGGCAAGACGTCGCTTCTATTCGGACACAGCGGGGTTGGGAAGTCGACATTGTTGAATCGTATTATTCCTGAAGCTAGTCAAGACGTCGGCGTAATCAGCGAACAACACCAAAAGGGTAAGCATACAACAACGTTTGCACAAATGTTCCAAGACGGCCATGGCAATAGAATTATTGATACGCCTGGGGTTAAAGAATTTGGACTGGAGGAGATGGAGACTTGGAAGCTCGGGCATTATTTTAGAGAGTTTGCGCCGCACATTAAAGACTGTAAATACAATACCTGCGTACATCAAAACGAGCCGGAGTGTGGCGTCATTGCTGCGTTTGTTAATGGTCATATTTCTGAGTTCCGGTACGAAAACTATTTGAATATGTTAGAGGACCTGCAATCCGAGTGAAGTAATGCATCGAAAATTATGATTTTTGATATGCTGCGCGACGTTTATAAAGACAAATAGCGCGATTATCACAGGTTGAGGTGCGATTAAACGCAATTCTTTTTTTAATGTACTGTAAATGAGTCTCTTGTGTGTACGGTTGTCTGTGTCTGATTTCTAGTACACCAGTCACCAAAAACAATTGATAAATTTCCTCAAAATATTTTTTTTTGGAATAATCTTCATACTTTTGCCCCCTGTACAAATATTGTAAAAATGACTAATAGTAGATTCGCCTCGATAACGAGGACATCAGTAAAAATTAAAGCAGCTTTTGTTAAATACCTTTCTTTATTGGTATTTTTCGTAGGGGCTCTTTTTACGCAAGTGAATGCAACCATTACGGTGAACTCGACTCCACAAACAAACAATGACTTTTGTGGAACTGGATCACCATCCTTAATCTTGCCAATCGTTGCCACGAGTAATTGTGGGGCTGGAACAATCACTTATCAGTGGTATGTCGGTTCTACCTTCGCTACGGCTACAGCGATAACGGGATCAGGGACTCCGAACTATTCCGGTTGGAATACTTCAACCCTGAATGTTAACAACGCTTCGGCCTTGGGAACCAACACGACTTACTTCGCTGTTGCTACTGAGTCGTCTGGAGCTTGTAGTGATGCAGACACTCTTGGGCCTTTCAACTACGTCAAGGTAACGGCAGTGCCAACTGTAACGTTAACGTCAAGCTTTGATATTTGCGAAGGTGACGAAGCGGTATTTGCAGCTTCAGTGTCTGCGCCAACTCCAGCAGGTGTTTTGACTTATGTTTGGTCAAAAACTCCAGATGGGGGAGCACCTGCTACTGTACAAACTACTTCTGATGTGTTAACGTTGGTAGATACGTTTTCTTACACACCGGGATTAACTGACGATCAAGATGACATAGACCTTGCAGTTTCAAATGCATGTGGTTCTGGGTCTGCAACAACATCAACACTTTCTGTTAATCCAAGACCGATTGTAACAGTCGCTTCATCTCAGTCCACATTGTCGGCCTGCGAAAACGGAGGATTCACAATACAATATACAGTTAGTAATGCAGAAGAAGATCCAAGTAGCGGCGGTGGCAATGTAAATTGGTCAATTGTGGCCACAGGTGATGCAGCTTTAACTGCGCTATTGACTACAGCAGGTAGTGGTAGTGGGTTGATTAGTATCCCGGTTGCTGGAGGTACTTTAGCTCCTGGGGCTTATTCGGCTACTATTACTACTATTACAAATACAACTGCTAGCCCAACTTGTGCTAGATCAGTTTCTACAAACTCAATAAACGTAAATATCTATCCTGAGCCAGTTGTAACTTTTTCTACAACACCATCTAATATTTGTAACGGGTCAGGGTCAGGTACATCATTCGCAATAACAGTTTCAAATGCTGAATACACTGTGGGTGGTTCTCCTGTTTCAGTTAACTGGAGTGCAAGCATTACTGAAGCATCTTTTGCTCAAGTAACTGGATGTACTGGTGGTTCTGCTGGATTACTAGGCGCAACACTTACAGGAAACGGTAACGGTACAACAACATACACAATCCCTACTTCGATGGGTGTTGGGATATATGAATATACATTAACAGGTATAACAAATACGTCAAATGCTTGTACAGGTACAATTGGAGCAACTGCTTCTGTTGACTGGCGAGTTGATCCTACTCCGGATATCGCAGTTATACCAACTTCAACGAGTGTATGTGAAACAGGTACTTCAACAGGTTTTGTGGTTTCTGTTACAAATACTGCCTATTGTGGTACTACAGCAGGTAGTGGTACAGCAGGAAATGTTTCTTGGTCGTTACCATATACTACTGGTGTAAGTCAAGTAACAAACTTGAATAGGGG
>Ga0206128_1004243_pt1 | contig 11301 bp, 14 predicted proteins | sample Helgoland_Spring_7_FD_148601 | JGI IMG/M metagenome (GOLD analysis project Ga0206128, IMG submission 148601) | Pelagic subsurface seawater microbial communities from Kabeltonne, Helgoland, North Sea - Helgoland_Spring_Bloom_20160426_1 | ecosystem: Environmental > Aquatic > Marine > Epipelagic ...
TTGGATCATATTGGGCCTTGTCCATTGGACAATTTAGATACGCCGTACGCTCTTCTTCGGTGTCGCCTTTGTCATAGCGCGATTGCATCCAAGCTTTGCTCATATCGATGCTGTCTGCGTAGATAATCGGCGCGATTGCGTCAAAGAAAGCAAGAGCATTTTGACCCGTTTCTGCAGCGATCGCTTCACCCAGGGCGGACGAGGTCAAAGGACCTGTCGCGATGATCCAATGACCACTTGAAGGAAGCTCTGTAATCTCTTCATAATCAACGGTTATTAGCGGATGTTCTAGTATTTTTTTCGTGACACCCGCAGCAAAGGATTCACGATCAACAGCCAACGCGCCACCCGCAGGCAAGCGATGTTCGCCAGCCGTTTCCATAATCAACCCACCGGCCTGACGCATTTCCCAATGCAACAAGCCAACAGCGTTTTGTTCGTGATCGTCGGAACGGAAGGAATTGGAACAGACCATTTCCGCAAGGTCACCGGACTTATGGGCGAACGTTTCGACCTTTGGGCGCATCTCGTGGATGACCACAGAGATGCCCAAGTTGGCTGCTTGCCAAGCTGCTTCAGATCCAGCGAGACCGCCACCGATGATGTGTAGAGTTTTTTCCATGCCGCGCATGTAGGTCAGTGCGCGGCAATTAGCAAACTTTTAACTCGGGTCAGATATTGGGTCGAGGGGCAAATCAGACGGAACACGATCCTGAACGCCAAGGCGACCATGGCGACTAATCGGATCTTCAAGCGCACGGAGGAAACTCATGAGTTGATCAATTTCACTCTCAGATAGATCGACAGGCTCAATTTCGGCAGCCATCGCGATGCGCAGCACTTCTGCCAGATCGTCCATAGGCTTCCAGTCTTTTTCGGATTCACCAAGTTCGTGTAGCGCAGCTTGACGGCGATCATAGTTGCCAAGGCCTTCGAAGGGATCAAGGTGATGACGCACCATCGCTTCTAGATCCGTATAGGCTCCATTGTGGCCGTAGGGCGCGCTGAGCGTGACGTTTCTTAGGCTAGGGGTGCGGAAGCGGTATTTGTCCTCTTTGACGCCGGAAATCATGCCGCGGCCTGCGTCTGAGTAAGCGTCGTCTTTTCCAGGTCCAAATTGTGGAAGGCCGATGGCGTGAAAGCCATGATCTGTTTGGAACTTTCCAGAGTGACAGGAAGAGCAATTTGCTTTGCCGTAGAACAATTCCATACCGGCCATTTGATCGACTTCGAGCGCCTCTTGTTTGCCATTCAAGTATTGATCAAAAGGGCTGTCTGTGGCGCGAAATTCATAGGTGATGAATTGTGACAGCGCGTTGCTGATGTCGGTTATGTGAATAGGTTCGTCTTTGCCGATGATCCAATCAAAGGCCATACGATACTCTTCGATAGCTTCTACTTTGGCAGCGATGAGCTGCCAAGCGCCGTCGGGACCATGAATGTTTTCCGCGTCAATTGCGTCAGCAATTGCGTTTTCGCCGGGATGTCCGGCCATTTCATCATGGCTGAGGATAGGCAAAATGTTTTGAGCTGCCAGCGCAGTGTTCACAGGGCGTTCAAGCGTGCGGCCCTCGGGCATCGCGATGCCGTACATTGATTCACGATTGAGTTGCACACGGCCATCATGGAACATCACCGTAAATTCGCGAGCGCCAAGATTGAAAAGCGCTGGAGCATTGCGTGGAATCCGTGCCTTTGGCGCATTGCCGTTTACAACTTCGCGCAAACGTCCGAGGCCTAAACCACCTTCGCCAATTGAGAGTGACATTGCATCACCTGTACCGAGTGCGGGGTGATGGCAGGTTGCGCAAGCGATGTTGTCGTTGCCAGAAAGCACAGGGTCAAAGAAAAGCTGGCGGCCCAAGGCCACTGTTTCAGTATCAAGCGCTGGAAAGTCGGATGGCAAGATCGGGTTGGGCAAATCAGACGCCAGCGCCAAGTTGGCTGTCGTTGCAAAAAGGATGGTTGTTAAAAAGGTGCGCATCAGGAATTCCTCGGGCCAAGTGAATACCCCGCGCAGCAATAATCACGCGGACGTGATCAGGTTGCGAGCAATTCGAAAAACGCGCAAAGGATGAAGCGGAAACAGTCTAGTTGCGGCTTGGAAACGAGGACGGTCGTTCGTAGGTATCGTCAAGATTTTAAGGCGTTAGCTGTCCTTGGCTGCAAAGGGGCGCGTGATTTGCGCGCCGGATGCAGGCCATATTTGCCACGCTATTACATCTCTATCATGAACAAAAGCCGTGAAATCCAGAAGATTGTTGAAAACCTAGTCTTGGGTCCAATTTGGCGGACGCTTTTCTAAAAATGCGGCGATGCCTTCTTCGGTGTCGCGATAAAGCATATTTTCGACCATTACGTTTCCGGTAAATTCATACGCACCGGCAAGCGGCATATCCATCTGTTCATAAAAGGCTGATTTACCAATCTTAACCGCAGCACCAAGTTTGTCGGCAATCTTTTCGGCCATCTTGAAGGTTTCGCGCTCAAGCTGCTCCGGATCGACGGCACGGTTAATCAATCCCAAAGCTTCAGCGCGCTCAGTTTCGATAAATTCACCTGTTGTAAGCATTTCAAACGCTTGTTTGCGTGGAATGTTGCGGCTGAGAGCCACCATCGGGGTCGAGCAAAAGAGACCAATGTTGACACCATTCACGCCAAAGCGGGTTCCATGTGCCGCGACCGCTAAATCGCAACTCGCCACCATCTGACAACCTGCAGCAGTTGCGATGCCGTGGACTTGTGCGATGACTGGCTGGGGCAGGGCGCGGATGCTTTGCATCATGTGGGCACAGCGATCAAAAAGATCCTTGAAATATGCCTTGCCCCCATCTGCGTTCTGCCGACCAGCGGTCATTTGCTTCAAATCATGCCCTGCACAAAAAGCTTTCCCCGCGCCAGAGATCACAATGGCACGCACAGAAGAGGTTTCGCGCAGTTCGTCGAACTCGGCTTGAAGCGCAGTAATCATTTCATCAGAAAGCGCGTTTAGCCGTTCAGGGGCGTTCATGTGAAGATGCGCTACTGCACCTGTGCCGCGACGTTCTAGAATTGCCATCTTGCTCTCCGATCAATGTTAGTAAAACCCTAAAGCGAGGACGCGCGGGAGGAAAGCCTTGGAACTGAAAATGGACGTCGAGGCATTGAATGCCCTCATGCGGAGCGAATTTTCACAGGTGGCCAATGATTTCATCGTGCAGAGCGTCGCTCCGATGGAAGCCGTCGTGCGCATGCCTGTTGCAGAAGAGCATTTGCGCCCAGGAGGTACAATCAGCGGCCCAACCATGTTCGCATTGGCAGATGTATCAATGTATTTGGTGGTTTTGGCGATGATCGGGCCTGTGACGTTGGCCGTAACCACGAATTGTTCCATTGATTTCATGCGAAAACCGACCGCTGGTGTTGATCTGATTGCATCAGCGCGGATTCACAAGCTTGGAAGATCGCTCGCGGTTGGGGATGTATTGATACATTCTGAAGGGATGGACGCACCGGTCGCACGCGCGTCATTGACCTACGCGATTCCACCGAGATCAACGTGAGTGGCGCGCCAATTCAACTGATGAGCTTCAAGGCGATCGGCCTTATCCTTCTGACGATCCTTTGCTTTGATGTGATGTCAATTTTGGTTCGTATCTTGAGCGCGGATTATTCTGCGCAAGAGCTATCCGCTTACCGTAATGTGTTTGGCATCTTGCCGTCGCTCGCTTTGTTGATTTGGACCGGAGAATTGCGTTTCAAAGCCAGTGCTTTGAACGTTGCAAACCCAAAACTCGCGCTTGGTCGTGGTGTTGTAGTTGCTTTTGCCCAGCTCTTTTTCTACTCGGCGTTGTCGCAGCTTGAGCTGGCGACGGTTGCTACGCTTGGCCAGACAAATGCGTTCTTTGTCGTGATCTTATCCGTGCTTTATCTGGGCGAGAAAGTTGGCATTTGGCGCATCATTGCACTTGTGATTGGCTTTGCTGGTGTTGTGTGGATTTTACGACCTGGATCGGATGCGTTTAGTCTGGTAGCGATCCTGCCTGTAGCGGCTGCGGCCTGTTATGCGTTTGCCATGGTCAGCGTGCGGAAATTTGGACCTGAAACCTCTAATGGCTTGTTGTATCTCTATTCTTCGCTCGGCTCGATCATTGGCGCAATCATTCTGGCAGCATTTACGACTGAGTTTTCACCCATTCACAGCTGGGCAGATGCAGGTTTGATTTTGTTGATGTCGACGATTGGCGGAATAGGCGTTTTGCTCATGATGGTTGCGTTCCGAATTGCCAGCCCATCAGTGTTGGCACCGTTTTGGTATTTCGGTATTTTGACCGCAGGTCTGTTTGGCTGGCTTTTGTTTGGAGAGGCACCGCTCGATACGCTATTCCCGGGCGTTTTGTTGATCGTAGGAGCCGGAGTGCTGATCATCTGGCGTGAACGCAAGCGGTCATAAAAAGCGGCGGCCCATGCCTAAGCCATGAAAGCCGCCGAAGTAAGAGGTTCGTGAAACTTGGGAACAGTCCGAAGCGTGCTCTACGCGCGCCAGAACCTCTTGTTCGCTTCAATATCCGCTGCGTAAGGGCTGACGCCTATATCGCGTAGCAGATGTGTATCCAGATTTGCGAGTGCCCGACGCGACCTTGCGCGATCTGCCCATTTGGAAGACGTCACAGCGATGCGGACCGCGAGCGTCGCCAAAAGCGGCAAAGGGCGGTGTTGATCGAGAAAGAGCAGATCTGCTGAGATCAGAGCGCGAGGTTGTGACATGGGACACTCCTAAAATTGTATTGACACAATGTGAATCATTTCGTAATGTATAGATACAAAGTGAAATATTGTACGTCTACAGAAAGATTGTAATGCATACAATTTGGCTCCCCAGCATCGAGGGTCGTGATGGCCCTAAGTACAAAGCGCTCGCAGAAGCTATTCGCGATGCGATTGGTGATGAAACGCTGGAGGTTCAGCAAAAACTTCCGCCCGTACGCGATTTGGCTTGGGATCTCAAAATCACCCCAGGAACGGTTGCGCGTGCCTACACGCTTTTGACGGACGAGGGTGTTTTGGAAGCCGCTGTTGGTCGCGGTACGTTCGTTGCTTTACCAAAGCCCAAGGCTGAGTCGGAGTCAAAAGCGGATTATTTATCGGATGTTCTGACAGTTGCGCCCTCGATCGAACGCCGTCCTGATGTCGCGCGTTTAACCTCTCCGCAATTGCCAGACGTGGGGCAGGCTAAATTGATTCAGCAACATATGGGTCAGGTGGCTGCAAACCCTCGATCAGGGGTGATGCATTACCCGAACCGCAAAACGTTCAAACCCGCCCGTGAGGCGGTGCAGCATTGGTTGCGCGGCACGCCGTTGGGTGCGCTTGATGAAGAAGACATCGTTTTATCGCATGGCGGTCAGAATGGTGTAAGCTTGGCGTTGCAATCCATTTTGACAGGGCCTTCTCCTGTCGTATTGGTTGAAGAATTATCCTATCCGGGCTTTAGACGTGCCGCTGCGTTGCTGCGTGCGGAAGTCATTGCAATTCCTATGGATAGCGATGGTATGATTCCCGAAGCCATTGCTGCTGTTGCCAAATCTCACACTGTTCAAGCAATCTGCACTTCCCCTGAGGTCCATAATCCTACAGGGCTGTTCACGCCAGTTTCGCGTCGTGAAGAGATTGTAGAGGTCGCGCGCGCACATGACATCCAGATTATCGAAGACGATTGCTATCGCATGGGAGCGTCCCGTGCTCCGAGCTATCGTATGCTCGCGCCTGAGCGGGGCTGGTACGTGTCGTCTATCTCCAAGACTTTGACGCCAGCTTTGCGCATTGGTTTTGTTGTGGCCCCTAAACCGAGCGTTCCAGCCCTACGTCGATCTGCCGAGCATGGTTTCTTTGGCTTGGCGACCCCCTTGGCTGATTTGGCTGAGCGTTTGCTTAATGATCCGAATGTTGCCGAGTGCGCTGCCAAGGTGAACGCGGTGTTTTCTCAATACGTGCAAACCTGCGTCAATCATTTAGGCGCGTATGATGTGACATGGCATAAAGATGTGCCGTTCCTTTGGTTGCGTTTGCCGGAAGGCTGGCGTGCGTCTGCATTTTGTCAGGCAGCAGAGGTGGAGCGCGTGCAAATCCGGCCGGCAGAAGAATTTGCGGGCCGCGATGCGCGCGCGCTTCATGCAGTTCGTATTGCTATCAACGCGCAGATTGATCTCGATCACTTTGAAGCTGCAATCATGCGGCTGAGAGAACTGCTCGATAATCCTTCTGAACGGATTGGTGTTTGATGGGGTATTATAATACCTAATTTGTAACATGCTGTTTTTGCTTGATATAAACGTTATTGTAGCTGTTGACGTGAAAATCAGTGCGCGTATAACCCAGACATCAAGCGCGTCGTCTGGCGCGCTGTTTTATGAGCACAGACCTATAAGGGTATAAGTCGATGAAAACCTTCTCTGCAAAGCCAGCAGACATCGAGAAGAAATGGATCATTATTGACGCCGAAGGCGTTGTTTTGGGCCGTCTCGCTTCGATCGTTGCTATGCGCTTGCGCGGCAAGCACAAGCCGTCCTTCACGCCGCACATGGATATGGGCGACAATGTCATCATCATCAACGCTGAAAAAGTGCAGATGACTGGCAAGAAGCGCACGGATAAAAGATATTACTGGCACACAGGCCACCCAGGCGGCATCAAGTTCCGCACGGCTGGTCAATTGCTTGAGGGTGAATACCCAGAGCGCGTGATGACCAAAGCGGTTCAGCGTATGCTGCCAGGTGGCCCACTGAGCCGTCAGCAAATGACGAACTTGCGTGTATACGCTGGTGCAGAGCACCCGCATGAAGCACAAAACCCAGAAGTTTTGGACGTGAAGTCCATGAACTCCAAAAACACACGGGTGTAATCATGGCTGATCAAGTAAATTCTCTCGAAGAGCTCGGCGCAGTTGCCGAAGGCGTTGAAGCAGCAGTTGTTGAAACAGCTCCTTTGCGCGAAGCAGTGCGTGATGAGCTCGGTCGTTCTTATGCGACAGGCAAACGTAAAGACGCGGTTGCTCGCGTTTGGATCAAGCCAGGTTCCGGCAAGGTTGTCGTAAACGGCAAAGAAATGGCAGCGTATTTCGCGCGTCCAGTTCTGCAGATGATCCTGCGTCAGCCTTTCACAGTTGCTGGCGTTGAAGATCAGTTCGACGTCATGGCGACAGTCAAAGGTGGCGGTCTGTCTGGTCAAGCGGGCGCGGTTAAGCATGGTATCTCTAAAGCACTTCAGCTTTATGATCCCTCTTTGCGCGGTGCTTTGAAAGCAGCTGGCTTTATCACACGCGACAGCCGCGTTGTTGAGCGTAAGAAGCCCGGTAAGCGTAAAGCGCGTCGTAGCTTCCAGTTCTCCAAGCGTTAATTCTGTATTTACGGAATATACAACAAAAACAAGGGGTTGCGGGAAATCGTAGCTCCTTTTTCTTTGTCTCATATGAGTCCCGAATGCTGATTTTACACGGTTTTTCTTGCCAAAAAGTCACGATCCAGTCACGTTGAGTTTGCAGTTCTCATGTGAAGGTTTCAGTTCTCGGCAATGGCGGGTCAGTATCAAGATCGACAAGACAGTAAGATTTATGGCTCTCGGCTGATCATTCATCGTCGTGTGGATCTGGGTAACGACAACTTCTACTTTCGTGCAAAAGTCTCGGGTCACACAGGCTATATCAGGCGCAGTTGTCAGACGAATGATCCTGCTCGTGCGATGTTGCTGGCTGAGCAAGCATATGAGGAACTGCTTGTGCGAGCGAAGGGCGGCTTTGCGCTCAAGACGGTCACGGTTGATGCATTCTTTGGGGGCTGGATTGAAGCAACGAAGCATCGACTGACCGAGACACGCTATAAGTGGAAGAAGAGCGTCTATGCTCGATATGTCTCTGGTTACTTCGGCAAGAAGAACATCTCTAATCTGACGAAGAAGGAGGCTGATAGCTATTGGCACTATCGTCTGAACTTCTGGAACAGCGATGCAGGTCAAAAGCGCATAGCGAACAACAAAGAACGAGCAGGGGCGAAGACGTTCAGTTCGCATAACGTTGCGAAGGTGCCATCGTTTGCGACATTGAAAGCAGAGGCGTCACTGATAAACGAGATGCTTCGTGCCGCTGTTGATGAAGGTCATCTTCAAAGAACGATTAAGATCAGTCCACAAGACGCTATAGCGAAGTCTGAGCGCACAGATGGATACCGAGATACCTTCACAGACGATGAGTGGCTTATCCTGACAGTCAATCTCTACAACTATGCACATTGTCGTGGTCAGTATGCTGGCAAGCGTGTGAATACATACCACCAGTTACAAAGACGCATGCTTCATGCATTTGTGCTTCTCGCATCATCAACTGGTATGCGTGTGGGTGAGCTAAAGCAGTTGCGTTGGAGTGATCTTGATAAGCGTCAGATGGACGATGGCTTGAAGCTGGTTGTCTCTGTGCGTGGCGAGACCAGTAAAGTTAGACGAGGACGCACAGCGGTTGCACATTCAGATCACATCATCGGCGTGCTGGATGAGTTCAAGAAGATATCGGGCAGGAATGCGAGCAACGATCTAATCTTCTACTCAGAGCGTGATGGCGAAGTGGGTGAGGTTGATCTCAGCACAGCGTTCAAGACATTCCTGAAAAACATCGATCATGAGGGCAGGGCAGAGGGATTACGCACGAGTTCTGATGACAAGGCTCGCACGTTGTATTCATTGCGTCACTTCTATGCGATCCAGCGATTGAAGCAGGGCGTTGATATCTATCGTTTGGCTGAGAACATGGGCACGGGTGTGACACAGATACGCAATCACTACGGGCGTCATGTCTCGGGCGATGCATTTATTCAAGAACTGACAAAGTATCGCTCAAAGTCAGCAGATCGTAAGAAGCATGCGGCTGTGACATCACTCGTGGATATGCTTGAAGCAGGCATGATCGATGAAGAGGCTGCTCTACAGGTGTTCAAGAATGTGAAGGGCTGATTTCTTGTGAGAAATTTTTGTTGTTGGGCGTGGAAGTAATTGTCGCAGATTAGTGAGTGATAAAAGCTGAATTGGATGTGCATTATTTGTATTGAAACAAAACACGTTGAAAAATAGCCTTACTTAATTCATGCTCAATCCCAGTTCCTAAGGAGACAATATGTTCGCTAGATTTTCCTTTATCTTACCACTGGTGTTGTCCGCATGCATGTCAACGGCAGATGATCCACTTTACCGCCAGATAGATTGGTCGAAGTCCGAAGAATATAAGGCATGTAAAGCTAAAGAAGATAGGTCACTTGCCGAATATAAAGTAGCGAAGTCTGCTTATGACAAAGCTCAGAGCAAATATGATTATGATGCAGAAATGAAAAAGTTTGAGCATGAAGTGGCAGAATTTGAAGCAGGTGAGCGCAAGCTGATGCCATTGCGTCCGTCAATTATTGGTCAAGCAGGGCTGCCTCCAATGATACCTGCAGTCGGTCAATGCTTTCGCCCTCCAGAAGGATGGGGGCAAGAATGATCTCGGCAAGCCAAACTGCTTAGAAGAACAATGGCAAGCATCAGTCAAAACCAAACTTTCAAAGCTTCTGCGGCCTTCGTTGTGTTCTCGAATATTTTGGTAGCGAACAAGTATGCTAACGGCATGCATTGGATGAATGGTTTTGCTTATGCGACACATGGATTGTTGCAATTCTTGTTAACTGTCTTGACGCTTGTCACATTGTTTGCCGCAATAATTTTTGGCTTACGAGATGCGTTTCGATATCTGCCTCAGATGAATCCGATTATGGGATTGGTCGTGAAGGTGACGTTATTCATCGTCTTCGGGTTTGTCTTAACCGAGTTCTCAAGAACAATATTCATGTTCCTCAGCAATGTATCAGGTCTTAATCCTTTTGCTGGATACAAGCCTTAAACTGCATTCAATTACTCTTGATTGGTTACTGCTTCGCAGTAACTCAACACTTCGTGTTGACGCATTAAATGTTAATGATTCATTGATGGATAAGGCTAAGATTTATTTCTTAATACCTTAATACCAAAGTTCAAACGTATTGTCAAGTAAAATCAATAACTTGACCCATAATAAATCAACTATAAAAATGCCTTAACGATGTTGTGGAAGTGTTTTGAAGACATACTTGCCCAGATAGGACAAAGTATGTCTTTGGGCTTGTGTCTAGCGCCTCTTAACATAGTCGATCCGCAAACCACTCTATGTGGGAGATAGGGCAATCCGGTTTTACCTTTACTGCGACTTGCTTTAAAAATTGCGGGGGCATTCAGGCGCTGATCGACTAACGATCCCGAATGCGTGAGACTTGGTTATCTCATCCCTGTGAGTTATTTACCTGCCCCCACTCAACTCGGGTGCTTTGCACGATGCTGAAGTATCTCATCGTTCCCCCGCCACCAATCGCAGAGAATATTCACATTGGGTCGTCAAACCTTATGAGAGCAAGAATATGATCGGGATGCTCAGCCCTTATTGGTGCTTGTGCGACCTCTGTCGCTTTCAATGTTATTTATACAAAATGAAATCTCAGCATGGGCTAAAACCAACGAAAACTTAAGAAATATAAATAATTTACAGGAAAGCTAACCATCAAAGGAGATTGATTGATGAACACAGAAGTAGTTTTTGTAAATTATCGTATACCCGTTCCGTTAAAGGAACAGTTCGAAGCAGAATGCCGACAGTTGCATATGCCTATGACTAGCCAGATCAATTTACTCATACGTGAGTTCTTATATCGCCAGAAGCAAGCCCGTCATGAGCCAAACGATCTGAACGAGCCCGTCAGCTTCTATAGCGGCATGGATGATACGCTATGATGCTTGATAATCTATACCCCCGCAACAAAGCTGATCTTGTTCGATCGATCCAGAAGATGCGCATCAAGAAGATCGAAGTTATCGATGGCTATGTTCCAGCTGATGAACGTCAACTTTTGAAGACAGCCAAGCAGCTGTCGCAGGGCAATGACGGTCTGACCATCATACTGGTGCGATCATGAAATCGCTAGTTGATCATATGACTGAGCAAGAGGATCTTGAGGAACGTTTGTTACGCACAGGCGCTATTGCGACTTACGGCGCAAGATCCAGAAAAGAGGGCGAAGACTCTGTTCGTGCATTCAAGCAAGGTCAGCAGGCATTGCGTAAAGGCGGTCCGGATGTTGATCTCGAAGATCGCATCAAGAGGATTGAACAGTTGACCTGCCCCCCGAAACTTCCCTCAGTTTAATGTAGAGTTTGCTCAACCATGGAAGGAGCAAACAAATGCGACAGAGTCGTTTTACTGAGGCCCAGATTATTTGT
>Ga0206128_1004253_pt1 | contig 11281 bp, 9 predicted proteins | sample Helgoland_Spring_7_FD_148601 | JGI IMG/M metagenome (GOLD analysis project Ga0206128, IMG submission 148601) | Pelagic subsurface seawater microbial communities from Kabeltonne, Helgoland, North Sea - Helgoland_Spring_Bloom_20160426_1 | ecosystem: Environmental > Aquatic > Marine > Epipelagic ...
GGGGCTGATGCACAGCAATTGATCCTAGACGAACGCGCTGCGGTAGATTTTGAGATTTATCCAACGGGTACTGGCACTGGCGAATCTTACTTCTCTGGTGGTGGCATCGTAACTTCACGCTCTATCACTGGTTCTTTTGATGGAATGGTTGAAGCCAGCTTCTCCATCCAGTGCAGCGGAGCAGTAACTGAAGCAACAGCATAAGGGGATTAAACCATGGGATTAGCTAAAGAGTTACGCAGTAGAAGGAAGGTTGAGGCGCGAGAAGTATCAGTGCCTGAATGGGGTGACGAATCTGGAGCATTTAAGCTGTATTGCAGGGCTATAACTTGCTATGACTTAGATCAACTACAGAAGAAGCACCCTAACTTCCTGAACAACACCACGGTTGGCGCGATGGTGGATTTGATCGTTATGAAAGCAGAGGACGAGGGCGGTAGTAAGCTCTTTACATCTGCCGAAGATCGCATTGATTTGATGGGTGAAGAAACTAATGTAATAAGTGAAATCGCTAATCAGATGTTTGCACAGATCGAATCTGTAGAGGCGGCCGAGGGAAACTGAGAAGCGATCAATCAAGGATGAATCTTTTGTCTTTGGCTGATCGCCTTCACATGAGCATAGAAGAGGCAGAGCAGATGCCTGTTAGTCATTTTAACGAGTGGCTGGCCTACCACAAAATAGTGAGCGAGAATAATGGCTGAAAATGTAAAGATTACGATAACTGCTCTTGATAAAACTAAAGCTGCATTTGGAAATGTAACTAAAAGTCTTAAAAAGATAGGTGGTCCAATCATAAAGGCCACCAAAGCACTTGCGGCCATGGGCATTGCTGCTGTAGCTGCGCTTTCTGCTATGACAATATCGTCACTTAAAACTGGCGATGCCCTTGCGAAAACTGCTGATAAATTAGGTGTTACTACAGAGGCTCTGGCTGGGTTAAGGTTGGCGGCAGAGCTTTCTGGCGTGTCCACACAAACAATGGACATGGCAATGCAGCGCCTTACCAGAAGGGTTGCAGAGGCCGCACAAGGCACAGGCGAGGCTAAATCTGCTATTAAAGAGCTTGGCCTCAATGCTGATGAGCTAGTTAAAATGCCAGTTGATAAGCAAATGGAAGTTATTGCTGGAGCTATGGGCAGCGTAAAAACGCAAGCAGACAAAGTTAGATTGTCAATGAAGTTGTTTGACTCTGAAGGTGTCGCTCTAGTAAATACCCTTGCTATAGGCGCAGAAGGGTTACAACAAATGGCCGCAGAAGCCGAGCATCTTGGTTTGGCTATGAGTCGCGCTGATACGGCACAGATAGAAGCTGCCAACGATGCAGTTACACGTTCCGCTAAAGTGTTTAAAGGTTTAGGAAATCAATTAGCTGTAGCATTTGCACCTATCATAGAAACTGTTGCTAACATGATGCGACAGTCATCTTTAGACACAGCAGAATTTGGAACAATAGGGCAAAGAGTTGCAGACGCACTAGTATCTGCATTTGCTTTGTTGCGAGGTGGATTACACGCTTTGCATATTATAGTAAAGCAGATACAACTTGGCTTTATGACTTTAGGTGCATATATCTCACAAAGCCTTATACCCTTCATACAAGATTTTGTAGATGCATATAATTTTGTTGCAGAAAAGCTAGGAAAAGACACGATAGGCAATGGGTTTAAGCAGTTTGCGATTGATGCAAGGCAAGGTGTTTTAGATTTACGCGAAGAAATCACAGCAATGCAAGATGCTGACCCTGCCGCTGCAATTAGACAAAGTTACGAAGAGATAAAAGTACAAAGCAGAAAAGCCGCTGAAGCTATAGCAAAAGTAAAAGCAGAAGCAATGGAAGTGCCTTCTGCGCCAACTGTGTTTGACAACATTAGTGACGCTATAGGCAAGGCTGTTGACTCATTGCCAAGCCTAGAGAAGTCAATGGAGTCTTTCACTAAAGGGGCAATGAATACTTTTACGCAAGCATTTACTGATGCAGTAACAGGGGCTAAATCTTTTGGTGACGCTATACGAAATATGGCTAAAACCATTGTAGATAGCCTTATCAAAATGCTGGTGCAATACTACATAACGCAGCCATTGTTTGAAGCACTAAAAGGATTCTTTGGAGCGCCAGCAGGAGGAACACCATCTGGCAAGGCAATTGGTGGTTCAGTGCAATCTGGCCAACCTTACATGGTTGGTGAGCGCGGGCCAGAAATGTTTGTGCCTAATCAGTCAGGCTCTATCATAGCTAATAATAAGATGGGTGGTGGTTCAGGTGTTGTAGTCAACCAAACCATAAACGTCACCACAGGCATACAAAGCACTGTTAGAGCTGAGATAGCCAGCCTAATGCCACAGATAGCCCAAGCCGCTAAGGGCGCTGTAGCCGATGCTAGGGTGCGTGGCGGTAACTTCTCAAGAGCAATGGTCGGAGCATAACGAATGCCTTTATCTTTTCCGAATGTCGGCATACAGAATATGTCAATGCGCCTAAAGCGTGTTGTGGCTGTTGCTGAATCTCCCTTTACTTTAGATACTCAGGTCTATACCCATCAGGGCGCACGATGGGAGGCTGAAGTAACTTTGCCGCCTTTGACCTATGCAGAGGCGCGATCAGTAGAAGCCTTTATTGTTGGGCTAAAAGGCCGTGAAGGCACGTTTACTTTCGGCAACCCATTGCATACAGACACAGCGATAGTATTGACTAGCGGATCAACTGCGATTCGATCAGAGACACTGACAACATCAGCAGGCAGTACAGCGGTATCAGCAGGCACATACTTCCAGTTAGGCAGTTATCTTTACCTAGTAACGGCAGACAAGTCATCAGGCGCAGGGACGTTAGAGTTTCAGCCACCCCTTAGAGAAACAATAGCTACTGGTCAGGCATTAGACTTTACCCAACCCAAGAGCCTTTGGCGTATGGCATCAAATGATGTGTCTTGGTCAACTAATGAGGCTAGTTTGCAGGGCTTTAGTTTTGCTATGGTTGAGGCGTTATGAGTAGGTCACTATCTAGCGGAATGCAGGCAGTATCAACTGCTGATGTGGTTCGCCCTATCTTCCTTGTCCGTATGGTATTTGACTCAGGCGAAGCCCCTAACGAGTTAAACCTGTGGTCTGGTGTTGGCGATCTTACCTATGACAGTGAGACTTATACTGGTGTTGGCGATCTGCTTAACATTAGCGCAGTTACTGAAACCTCAGACATGCAGGCCAGTGGGATTAATGTAACGCTAACAGGTGTCAAATCGTCTTTGGTTGTGATAGCTAAAGATCACGAATATCAAGGCAGGGCCATAACTGTAATGCTTGGAGCATTTGATGCCTCTGGCGATCTAGTAGCTGACCCGACTGTGATATTTGCTGGCTTTATGGATACCATGACTATCGCTGAGTCGGGCGAAACCTCAACAATATCTATTGCTTGCGAAAATAAATTGATTGCATTTGAGAGAGCAAAGGTAAGGCGTTACACCGCAGAAGATCAAAAGATTGATCACCCTACAGATAAAGGTTTTGAATTCGTGACTGCTATTCAGAATAAAGACATCATTTGGGGCCGAGCAACAGGAACGTCAAATGGTCATTATGACGATGGCGGTAGTTATGAGGGTGGGTCATACCAAGAGAGATGATTAATATAGCCCATGAATGCCTAGCTAATGTGAAAGAAGAGATTAAGCCTTTGCTAGAAAAGCATTGGGAAATGGTTGCTTTAAACAAGGGAACAATAAAACTTAATCCAGACTGGAATGAGTATGCTCGATTAGACGCGGCTGGAGTTTTGCGAGTATTTACCGCAAGGGCAGATCGTGAGTTAGTAGGTTATTGCGTTTTAATTGTATCGCAAAGCATTCATTACTCTGATCACATATTTGCCAATAACGATGTGACGTTTGTTTTGCCAGAACATAGAGAAGGCGCTACAGGCTATCAACTGATAAAATACGCAGAAGAACACTGCCGAGAGAATGGCGTTTCTTTGCTCAATATAAATACGAAAGTTCACATACCTTTTGACAGTTTATTAACCAGAATGGGCTTTGATTTAATCGAGCGCATTTACTCTAAATGCTTTAAGGATTAAGAATGGCAGTTGCATTAGTCGCAGGCTTAGTTTCCGTTGGTGGGGCAATCATTGCCCAGTCAGGTATTAACCTATTCGTTGCATTTGCTATTGGCGCAGGATTGTCAATGGTCTCTCGCGCCCTTATGCCGTCTCCAGATTTAGGCTCTCAGATGAGTGGCAGGTCGGTAACTTCAAGAGATGCCGCGCATTCTAGAAAGATTGTTTATGGTCGAGCTAGGATAGGCGGGAATCTTGTTTACTTGGAGTCAAGCGGAGCAGATAAGAAATACCTGTGGCTGGTTATTGTTGTAGCTGGACATGAAATAGATGCCTATGAGGAAGTCTGGTTTAACGATATCAAGATTTGGGATGGTGGATCATTTGTTGGAGACTGGGGAAGCTATGTAAGCATAGGGTTCCATAAAGGTGATCAGACTACGGCAGACAGTGCGCTAGTTGCTGCATCCTCAAAGTGGACATCAGACCATAAGTTATTAGATACAGCTTACATGGCGATCCAGCTAACCTATGATGTAGATAAGTTTGCGAATGGCTTGCCTAATATCTCGACAGTTATTCGAGGCAAGAAAGTATTAAACCCAGCAAATAGCACTACAGCTTGGTCTCAGAATCCAGCCTTATGTATTTATGACTATCTCCGCGACACCAAGTACGGGCTTGGCGAGTCAGTTGGCAATATACTAACCTCCAGCGTTAATGCTGCCGCTACTGTTTGTGATGATAATGTTGCGCTTGCTGCTGGCGGTACGCAAAAAAGATACACGATGGATGGTGTTGTGGATACGGCATCATCTATTAAGTCTAATATTGACTCAATGCTTGGAGCTATGATTGGGCGGCTTGTCTTTTCTTCAGGCAAGTTTGAGATTTACGCAGGAGAGTATGTGGCCCCGACATACAGCGTTGATGAGTCGGTAGCTGTTGGTGATATAAGCATACAGACCAAGCAGTCTAGGAGAAACGCTTATAACGGTGTTAAGGGTGTCTTCCTGTCAGAGGATGACAACTATATTCTTGCCGATTACCCCGCACAATTATCCAGCACATTTGCTGCTGCTGATGGCGACCCTATCTATCTTGATATGCCGCTTCCGTTCACTGTCAACAATGTTCGCGCACAAAGAATAGCCAAGCTCGCAATGTTCCGCAGCAGACAGCAAGAAGCGATTACTATTCCCTGCAACCTAAGTGCTTTGCGTTTTAAGATTGGTGACAATATCAACGTCACTAACGCTCGACTAGGTTACTCAAATAAGGTGTTTGAGGTTGTCGGGTATACTATGGACTTTACTGCCGAAGGGCAGATTGTAGTTAACGTCGATGCGATTGAGACTGCCCCATCTATTTGGGACTGGACTACCTCAGACGAAGAAGTGTACCTAGGAGCAGGTGAGGTTGAGCTATATGACGGTCTAACGGCTGCCGCCCCCACTAGCCTAAACATTACAGGCGATTCATTCCTTAACTCTGACGGCACATTTAACACAACTTTTAATGTTGCGTGGACTGATGCAGATGATGCGTTCACTGATCACTATGTTGTTGAGTGGAAGAAAACATCGGACAGTAACTACTTCACAATGGATTCTAAAGCATCGCCAGCAGTGATTACTGGGTTGCAGAATAATCAGCAGTACAATGTTCGAGTAAAGGCTGTTAACGAGATTGGCGTATCGTCAACATACATAGTGGCTGCCCCTACTGCGGCTGTCGATACCACTGCGCCTGATGTTCCATCTTCTGTATCTGCAAGCGGGCAGTACCAGCACATCAGTATAAGCTGGACTAACCCAACACAGAAAGACCTAAGTCATATCGACGTATATAGGTCTACCAGTTCAGGTGGCACTTATAGCTTAATCGGTAACACTGACGGAACCGTCTTTATTGATGATGATCTAGCAAATTCTGCTACGTTCTACTACAAGGTCAAAGCCATTGACTTTACGGGCAATGCATCTGCCTTTAGCAGCGTGGCTAATTCAACCACTAGTGTAGTAGGATCTGGCGACATTGGTATAGGCGCTGTTGGTACTGGTGAGCTTGAAGGTGGTGCTGTTACAACCCCAAAAATAGATGATGATGCTGTAACGATTCAGAAGATTGCTACGACCCTAGAGTCAACTAATTACGTTTCTGGGTCGGCAGGATGGAAGATACAGAAAAGCGGAGTAGTTGAGTTTGAGCAGGCGACTATCAGGGGCGATGTTTCTGCTACTTCTGGTTCTATTTCAGGCTCTGTGACAATTGGTGGGACTGTTGCCAGTACAGTTGTTTCAGGGGCTAGTGATGGGTCGAGTGCATTACAAGATTCAGATACAAACGTAAACCTTGGGCTTACTGGTGGAACAATCTCAGGGATCACAATATCTGGAACAAAGCTCTATGAAGGCGCAGGCACTTTCAATAATAGCAACACTGGTTTTTACTTAGATAATACGGGCCAGTTCAGCCTAAAAGATAAGCTATCTTTCAACGGTACAACCTTATCTGTATCTGGGGACATTGTTGCTGATAATCTAAATGTCACAAATGCAACTGTTACAGGGTCATTTTCGGCAGGCAACTTGCCAACTCTGCAAAACATGAATGGCGTGATCACTGTCAATCAAATCAATGCTTCCACAATTACTGTCGATAAACTATCAGGCGATGTATCTGAGCTTTATCCAGCATCTATATATGAAAATATCACTGCCACTGGTAGCACTCAGTTTGGGCAAGACTTTGCCATACCTGCGCCATCTTTAAGTATCTCAAAGCGTCAGAGATTAGACTTAGATTTTGACTTTACTACTGCGAATAGCAGCGGCACAGATCATCAGGTGCAGTTCACCTTAAACATGCAGAGAAAAAGCAAGGGGGCTACAGGCAGCATAGTTGGCACTGTAACTCTCGCATCTGGCGCACCACCATTTAATCAGTGGGTTTATATAAGCGGCAACGTGCTTGCTCTGCTAGACAATACTGGCGGGGTTGCAGATAACAGCTCTGGAAGCGGTACAACTGGCAACATAAATAGCGTTTATTACGACTCAGGCAATAACCGTACCTATGTGATGGTTTCTTCATCTAGCGCAGTGTTTTCTAATGGCGAAACTATGTATTTCAGTCCCAGCAAGTTCGCATCGGCAGGTACTTGGATATCGGCTGATTACGGTATAGACAGCAAGATATTCGTTCCTACAGGCAAGACTGTGAATGTACGAATACCTTTTTCCAATACTTATGGCGAATCTACTACTGCTACTGAATTTAGGCCAAGCATTGTTGGTACAACAAATATCAGCAATGTTACTTGCAGGCTTGTAAAATGGGTCGGCACTATGGAGAACGTATCGTGATTGAAGTTGGATATACTACGCTAGACGGCACTGATACTATTACAGATACGGTGGCAGATGCGCCAGCAGCAAATGAGGCTGTTGGTAATCGCAAAGAAGAGTTGCGGCATCGCACTGATATATACACGTTTTTCCTACAGACCAGTTATGACGGTATAAAACGATATGGGTTTATTGACCCGCTAGAGGCATAAAATGATTTATCAATTAGTACAGGGCGACCAAGCCCCACAGATTCAAGCAAAGCTGACCCGTGATGACACAGGCGTTGCTATAGACTTTTCTGGCGGCTCTTGTGCGCTGAAGTTTAGGGCTAAAGGAACCACCACTACTTTGTTTACATTGGCGGCTGCTGACGTAGGTGGCAACTTTGCAGACGGTATTGCTGTCTTTTCATTCTCAGGAACCCAGTTGGTGCTTGATGAGGGCTACTATGAGGGTGAGATCGAAATCACTTATGACAGTGGCACAGTAGAGACTATATTCCAAGTGCTAGACTTTTACATTCGAGCCGACTTCTAATGATTAAGGCAGCCATTGCATTTAAGAAAGCCGTAGCCGATATTGGCTTTAAAAAGGCTGTTGCTGAAATTAAGTTCGGTGACTTTCTTGTATTTAGGTTTTTTGCTGATGCTCTAGGGCTGTCTGATTTGCCGTCTAAGGGCGTTGGTAAGACCCTGACAGATACACAGGGTGCAACTGACTCTGCTGCTCTAGGATCAGGCAAGGGCGTTTCTGATGCATCCTCTACTGCTGACTCTGCTGCGATTAGTATTGGCAAGGTGCAAAGCGACTCTGGGTCACTATCCGATCAAATAGATACGCTAGGCATTGGCAAGCTGTTGACTGATTCATCCTCTGTGGCTGAGAGCATAGACATACAGACTGCATTTAACAGATCGCATACGGATGCATTCTCTGCTGCTGAGTCTATTAGTTTAGGCGCAGGCAAAGCATTTGCAGATGCTTCTGCGTTTACTGACTCTGAGGCGATGGCGTTTGGTAAAGGTTTGGCTGATAGTTCGGCCATGACTGACAGTGCTGTTTTCTCTCCCAACAAGATTATATCTGATTCTTCTTCTGCTGCTGAAGATCAGACTATGGACTTTCACAAGTTTATAGATGAGGTCACTGGTGTCACAGATGATCTGGACGGTGAAGCCACCGCAGATGATGACCAAGAAATGACCTTTGTAAAAGTTCGATCCGATCTGGCTACTATTGTCGATTTGTTTGCTTATTCCACGTCTAGGGGTTTGAGTGATACAATGGGTGCATCCGATTCTGGTTCGATGCGCGGTCAGGGCTATTGCTCTTTCGATTACTTTGCCGAAGATTATGTCGGCTACTCACAATCCTTTTAACAGGTGACTTATGATTAATGATGACTTAAAACTACGCGGCGATGTTGCGATAGTTCTGAAAGACAAAGACGGCAAGGTAAAAGAAAGCCGTGAAATTAACAACTTGGTAGTAAGTGCGGGTCTGACCTACATTTGCTCACGCATGGCTGATGCTTCTGCTGGCGTTATGTCTCACATGGCACTGGGTAGCGGTACTACTGCTGCGGCTGCTGGTGATACTGATCTGGAGTCGATTCTAGGCTCTAGGGAAGCGTTAGACAGCACTACAGCTTCTAGCAATACCATTACCTATGTTTCGTCTTTTGAAGCAGGTGAAGGCACTGGCGCGGTTACAGAGGCAGGCATCTTTAATGCTGCTACTTCTGGCACTATGCTTTGCCACGTTATTTTCCCAGTGGTGAACAAGCAAGCTGACGACACTATGTCAGTGACTTGGACTATTACACTTACTGCATCTTAATTAGAAGGGGCTACCTATGTCTACTATTACTACAAGGGCAGGCAAAGGCTCGCCCCTTACTAATAACGAAGTTGATGCGAACTTCACCAATCTCAACACAGATAAGGCCGAGCTATCTGGCGCGGCTTTTACTGGTGCTATAACTACCACTTCCACTGTTGATGGGCGTGATGTCGCTACTGACGGAAGTAAGTTGGATGGCATCGAGGCTTCAGCAGACGTAACGGATACAACTAACGTCACAGCCGCTGGCGCACTAATGGATTCTGAAGTAACTAACCTTGCACAGGTTAAGGCTTTTGACTCTGCGGACTATGCTACAGCAGCTCAAGGTACTACAGCAGACGCTGCACTGCCCAAGTCTGGCGGTGCTATGACTGGAGCTATTACAACTAATAGCACCTTCGATGGTCGTGATGTTGCTACAGATGGCACCAAGCTAGACGGCATTGAAGCCTCCGCAGACGTAACAGATACCCCCAACGTAACAGCCGCTGGTGCTTTGATGGACAGCGAGCTAACGTCTATCGCATCGGTTAAGGCTCTCAACCAAGGTGTTGCTACTACTGACAGCCCTACGTTTGCAGGACTAACTACTAGTGCAGATGTGTCTTTTGGAGATAATGACAAAGCCATCTTCGGTGCTGGCTCTGACCTACAGATTTACCATTCAAGCTCTACTAATGACAGCATTATTGACGAGGCAGGAACAGGAAATTTAAATCTTCAAGGAACAAATGTTGTAATTAAAACAAGCGGTGGCTCTGCAACTCAAGCTGAATTTTTTGCTGGAGATGCTAACCGTTTTTACTACAACAATGCCCTTAAACTAGCCACCACCTCCACAGGCATAGACGTTACTGGTACAGCCACGATTTCTACAGACTTAAACGTAGGCGGTGCTGTAAAAGGAAATGCAGGAACCAGAGCAATAAGTGTTGGCACAGCGGGTAGCGTGGCGGGAGGAGTTCAGCTATGGGCGGCTACTAATCAACAGTCTTTTATACAGTTTGGAGATGAAGCAGGGACAGCCGCCAACCACTACAGAGGATATTTGTCTTATAACCATACCAATGATTCAATGAGTCTAGGCACATCAGGTAGCACTAGGGCTACCATAGACTCATCAGGCAACGTGGGTATTGGTGTCATTCCTGAAACTTGGCAATCAACTATTGATGCATTACAAGTTGGTCTGGGTGCATCATTTGCAGGAAATACAACAAACCCTTCGCGCGTCTATCTCAGTGCCAACTATTACATAAACTCAAGCAATCAAGAGTCATACCTTGCAACAGATGAAGCATCTCAGTATTTTCAAAACGCTGGAACTCACATTTTCAAAGTAGCACCATCAGGTACAGCAGACTCTGCAATAAGCTGGACTACTGCTATGACTGTTGATAATTCAGGTCGTGTGGGTATTGGCACTAGCAGCCCAAGCACCAAGTTGCACTTAGGCGGCACAGCACCTCTAGACTCTATTATTCGTCAAGACTCTACAGTTTCAGGAACAAACTGGGAAATCGGAGAAAGAGAAGCAGGTAAGTGGCAAATCTTTGAAGACGATTCAGATTCTGTTGTCGCCACGTTTACTTCCAGCGGCAACGTGGGTATTGCTAACACGTCCCCAGTAGAGTTGCTGACTATTGGCAGCACTTCAGATACGAATGTCCGCGCACTGTTTTTGAGCAGTACTTCTGGTGCAGGTACGATCCAATTTGGAGACGGCACTGGTGCAAGTGCGTATAGCGGCTATATAAATTACACGCACTCAGATAATGCTTTAGCATTTGCTACAGGCAGCTCAGAACGCATGCGCATAGACTCATCAGGCAACCTGTTGGTGGGTCAGACGGTAGGCGAAGTTATCGGTGTTGGCAATACGACAGAAGGTATTAGTCTTGGTGCTAATGGGCGCATCTTTGCATCATACAATGGACAATCTGCTTATTTGAACCGAAATGGTACTGACGGGGCGCTATTGGGCTTCTATCGTGCCGGCACAAACGTAGGTAGTATTGGTACTTTT
>Ga0206128_1004260_pt1 | contig 11267 bp, 10 predicted proteins | sample Helgoland_Spring_7_FD_148601 | JGI IMG/M metagenome (GOLD analysis project Ga0206128, IMG submission 148601) | Pelagic subsurface seawater microbial communities from Kabeltonne, Helgoland, North Sea - Helgoland_Spring_Bloom_20160426_1 | ecosystem: Environmental > Aquatic > Marine > Epipelagic ...
AAGCCATGATGCACTCTGGATCTATTGCAAGCGCGGCAGAAAAATGCCGATACGCCTCAAAGTTCCACTGTGCATGCACTAGCGCAAAGCCCTGCCTGACATGCTCACGCACCTTGGGTGATGATGTGCTCACCCTGCTCTGCACACCCTTCATGCTCTTACTGATGCTTGGGCGCCCCAGCTTAGCAACTCTGGGGTGGACGACACTACTCAAGGCAAATGCCTTTGAGTCCCGATCCGGCTTTGGACTCACCGTATTTTTGGGGGCTTGGCAAAACCCGTCACAAATCAGCACAATCAAGAAAAATGCTGCAGCTGATAAAGCACGAGTGCTGTACATGGCCGAACTATTGACGAGAAAGCAGAAGTTCGCCAGTGGAAAAGAGGGCCACATGATACTTCCCTGCTATTCTCTCAAAGTTCATATTTTATTGTCATGTATAAATCGCGCATTGAAAGATCCTTCAAACCTGCTTGATTGGTGTCCACATATGTCTAATAGTTTTGGCCATTTATTTCGTATTTCCACATGGGGTGAGTCTCATGGCGGCGGCGTTGGTGTTGTCATAGACGGTTGCCCACCATGCATTCCTATTTGCGAAGAAGATATTCAGCTTGAGTTAGATCGTCGCCGTCCCGGACAAAGCGAGATCGTCACTCCGCGCAAAGAAAGCGATACCTGTGAAATTCTCTCCGGTGTATTTGAAGGGCAAACATTAGGCTCCCCCATTGCCATTCTTGTCAGAAACAAGGATCAACGACCTTCATCATATTCAGAAATGAAGGACAAATACCGCCCTTCTCATGCAGACTTCACCTATGACGCTAAGTATGGCACACGAGCATGGCATGGAGGCGGAAGAGCATCGGCACGTGAAACCATCGGCAGAGTGGCTGCTGCGGCCATCGCCAAAAAGGTCCTCACCAATCTCTACCCTGGAATTGAAATTCTCGCTTGGGTTGACTCGATCAAAGACATCAAGGCTGATGTCGACCCAGGAAATGTAACGATGGAGACCATTGAGTCAAATATCGTAAGAACCGGTGACCTCAGCGCTGTCGACCCAATGATAGAGCTCATCAAGGAGACCAGATCAGACGGCAACTCAGTCGGCGGGATCGTCGAGTGTGTCGTGCGTAATGCTCCTGTAGGATTGGGGAACCCCGTGTTTGGCAAACTTGAAGCTTCACTCGCACAAGCCATGCTAAGCATCCCTGCCACCAAAGGCTTTGAGATAGGCTCCGGCTTTCAAGGAACCCAGCTAACAGGTGCTGAACACAATGATTCGTTTTACATGGACGGTGACACCGTCCGCACCAGCACCAACCATTCCGGCGGTGTTCAAGGAGGTATCAGCAATGGCGAACACATTATTTTCCGCACAGCATTCAAGCCCACAGCCACGATCATGAAGGAGCAGAAAACGGTCACCACAGGCAGTGAAGATACCGAGCTCAAAGGCAGAGGTCGCCACGATGCATGCGTGCTACCTCGCGCCGTTCCTATTGTCGAGGCCATGACCGCGTTGGTTCTTTGTGATCATGCGCTGCAGCATATTGCGCAGTGCGGTATCAAGTAATTCAGTCCTCTCGCTAATGAATTTATCAGGCATTAGCTCCTTTGGCATTATTGCAATCATTCTCTTCGTATTCGCTGCTACTGGCTTTTTCAGAGGCTTCATACGCACCACACTTGGCATCACCTGCCTAGCCATCTCAGGTTATTGCGCGTATTGGATGCACCAGAATGTGTATCAGCTCATTACACCGTGGATGAGCAATCCTCAGCCATGGTTATGCGGGATCATCGCTATTGGCGCAGGTTTAGCGGCGTTCATCATCTCTCGCTATGTTTTTCATTTTGTCATTGATCCATTTAATGTCTCAAAAACAGGTCAGCGCATCGGCTTTGGTTTTCCGGCAGCCCTGATCACCTTGGCTGCCAGCTCCGTTTTCATATGGCTGTCTCTGGCTGGTGTTCGCTATCTGGGATCTGCTGCAGAGTTACAGCAAACTCGATTCCAAATCGGTAATGATGATGAGCACTATGATACATGGAGCATTGCCAATCAGCACATCATCCCGCATTTCATTAGCGCAAAAAAATGGCTTAACAGCACTTCACTAGGTAGTTGGCATTCAGGGACCGACCTATTCCATCCGGCTGGCAAAGTCCAACTTTGCCAACTGCTTATCCACTACCATCATGAACCCTCACGCCTCGCCATGCTCAAGGATGCAGGCTTCAGCGAACTCGTTAATGAAACGACTTTTCTTGAGCTAGCGCATAACGAAGAAATCAAGAAGGTATCGGCATCAGATCACCCCGTCGGCCTGCTTTCCTCGGGACACGTAAAAACTGCGCTCGCCAATAAAGAGCTATCACAAAAGCTGCTCAAATTGGGCTCTGAAGATTTTGATGCGCTCTCATCTCAGTAGCCAACACAGCTAGCTTAGTACACAAAAAAAGCACAGCGACCAGCACCGTGCTTTGAGTATTGTTGAGAGAATTTCAGCCGCCGACTATTCTGCCCCGAGTAATTCTGCGAGCTTAGCTCGTGATACAGGCTCTTTGATATCTTGCCATTGAACACGGAATTTAGCGACATCCTCTGCAGTGACTGCAGCTGCTGTGTTGCCAAAAGATTGACGAACATAGCTCATCACATCTGCGAGTTTCTGATCATCAGGGTAGGCCATTTCTAGCGAAGCCATCATTCCCATGTATTCTGCACCTTCTTTTTTGATGCCCTTAAGAATGACAAGAGCTAAAAGAGAGGGATCCCCTGTTACAATCTTTGAACCCACAAGAGAGGGGGCCATCATTTTATCCCCTAAAGGAAGCCCTTGGCCATCTGCATTATGGCAAGCACTGCATATCATGTATGCCATTTTACCAGCTGCCTCGTCTGCTTGAGCAGTGAAGGACAGGAGGCTGGCGATTGTGGGGACGAGGAGTAATTTAAGCTTCATAATCTTTTCTGTATCGTAGTTGTGGGTGATTCTATTGATTTATCGACGATCAATGGAAATGACGTTGGGAATATTGCATAGGACTCATTGAAATCCAGTCCAATTCGCTGAATTTTATCAGCTAGCTCTCTTGCGCAGACACATTATCGAGAAATCCTGCACTTGATGAGTAGATTTAAGCAATCTAGCGCATTCAAACGTTGATGTTGGGGCACTATTTCGCATAGATTTTTGCGGGGTCGCAATATGATCTCACTACGACCATGCCCATTTCAGATTATATCGTCACTATTGGACTCGAGGTTCATTGCCAAATCAAGTCAAAGAGTAAAATGTTCTGTGGCTGTGCAACGAGCTTTGGCGAAGAGCCCAATAGTAATATCTGTCCTGTCTGTCTGGGATTACCGGGTGCCTTGCCGGTGCTAAACAAACATGCCATTGAGCAAACGATCCTTGCAGGAATGATGCTGGAATGCAGCACACCAGAAATCTCAAAGTGGGACCGGAAAAATTACTTTTATCCGGACATGCCTAAAAACTTTCAACTCACTCAGTTTGATCTTCCTCTTTGCATCGGTGGAGGAGTGCCACTCTACGATTTAGCCTACCCAAAGGAAATTCAAAACGAGATCCCCTCACCCGGCAAGGTTGTCAAACTCACTCGTATTCACCTTGAAGAAGACGTCGCCAAGTCAACGCACCACAGCAACAACTCCACCATTGATTTTAACCGTGCGGGCACTCCTCTCATGGAGATTGTTTCCGATCCCGATATCGAGACTCCGGAGCAAGCATACGCCTACCTGAAATCACTCCAACAAATTCTTGTCTATGGCGGCATTTCAGATGCCGACATGGAAAAAGGCCAGATGCGCTGCGATGTGAATGTCTCTCTGCGCCCACACGGACAAGCAGATCTCGGTGAAAAAGTAGAACTCAAAAACCTCAATTCAATTTCAGCAGTTCGAAGCTCCCTCTACTACGAAATCCAACGACAGGCCGAGGAGCTCGACGCCGGCATCGCCCAAATTCAATCAACGCGCCGTTGGGACGCTGATATCGGTGAAACCCAGATGATGCGCACCAAGGAAGACGCTCACGACTACCGCTATTTCCCTGAACCTGACCTACTACCCATCAAAACGGCTCAACTTGTTGAGAAAATGCGCTCCCATGTGCCAGAACTACCCCATCACAAGCGTGCGCGCTTTGAGCAGGATTTTGGTCTCAGCCCCTATGACGCTGATGTGCTGACAAGTGACCAACACCTTGCCGACTATTTTGAAGAAGCCGCCAAAGAACCTAAGCTAGGAAAAAAAGTAGCTAACTGGATTACCAATAGCGTTCTGGCCAAGCTCAACGAAGACAACATCTCCATTCAGGAATGCCCCCTACCCGCGGGACATATCCTTGAGCTCGCCAAACTCGTTGAGGCAGGTGCTGTTTCCAACAATCAGGCACGGGACGTGTTCGCCGAACTGTGGAAAAACCCAAGCATCAGCCCCGCAGAGCAGTCCAAGGCTATGGGTTTTGAACCTGCTGACACGGGTGCGATTGAATCGATTATCGATGAAGTGATTACTCTCAACCCCGATAAAGTGGCCGAGATTCAAGCGGGCAACGAAAAACTCCTGAACTTCCTCACAGGCCAGGTGATGAAGGCTTCCAAGGGCAAGGCGAACCCAAAAATGGTGACGGACTGCCTGAAAGGTAAAATTCTATGAAATACTTCTATCTCTTTCTCTGCTGCCCGCTGCTGATTTCAGCAAGTCAGGCAGGCGTGTATGGTGAGCTCGAGTTTGGAGACAGCCGTGAAACGGTCACTAAGAAACTGAGTCAAAGCCCGCTGGTTGAACAAACCATCGACAACACCTACACTGCAAGAACAGGCCTGAATGGCATTTTCAAATGCAAAGGCAAGATTTCAGAGCTAACATTCCATCTCTATTTCAACTGGGATGAACAAGGCGGTCTCAATGAGATTACTTTGCGATCTGAAGGGCTCGATGTGGACCTCTACAAAACACGGCTTCAGCGCGCATGGAGTGATGCCGAATCGTTATTTTCGCAAGTGTATGAAGCTCCCGCACAACAAGCGACTTATCCTGCCCTGAGCTCATTTAAAGAGCACAAGATGATGATTTCACATGTATGGGGAAATAAGGGCAAAGAGACGATTTTGATGGGAACAGGCATCGATAAAAACCAGTGCTTCCTCTTCATTCGTTATGTCAGAGCGCAAGTTGAACTGCAGCGCGAAGAATAGCGCACTTGGATTAGCAGCTAAGAGCCCAGTGGCAGCAGCTCATTGTATCGCTCGACTGCAAGCGCCTCACCAGTCTCTTCATCGACATCTAAGAGGAGACCACAAAGTCTGACCTGCCCTTTAGCCACAGGAAAACGGGTCGGCATGCCCGTTTTGAAACGCCAGACCACGGATTCAACGCTGCGACCAAGAACCGACCTCTCAGGGCCACACATGCCAGCATCTGTAATATGAGCGGTTCCCTGCTCTAAAATACGCTCATCAGCAGTCTGCACGTGCGTATGCGTTCCCGCGACAGCAGACACCTTACCATCGAGGTGGTAACCCATCGCAATGGACTCGCTAGTGGTCTCTGCATGAAAATCGACAAAAATCACCTGCACTCCCTCTTCCTCGCGAAGACGCTGCGCCTCTTTTTCAATGCAGATAAAGGGGTTTTCGAGTGGCGGATTCATAAAAGTGCGCCCCTGACCATTGATCACTCCGACCTTTCCTTTTTTGGTCTCCAGCACCACACTACCGTTGCCCGGAGTTCCTTCGGTGTAATTAATCGGGCGCAATAGGCGAGGTTCGGTGGGAAGATAATCGACTATTTCCTTCTGATCCCATATATGATCTCCTGACGTTAGCACAGCAACACCACAACGAAGTAAATCAATAGATATCTTAGGAGTAATGCCCCTACCAGCAGCCGAGTTCTCCCCATTTGCGATAACAAAATCGATTTCCCTCTCCCGCTTAAGCGCAGGCAAACGGCTAATCACGGCCTTGCGCCCAGGTTCACCCACAATATCTCCTAAAAAAAGAATACGAATCACGACAACAGTGAATCACACTCTCCGACATCAGCCAACCACTAAGCCTCAATCTCAACTTTTTTAATATCTATTATGCTGGCACCCAACCACAGCAGAAAGCTCTACCCTATCATCGGACTACTCCTCGTGCTACTCATTGTAGCGGGAGGGTATATTGTGCTGCTTGAAATGCAGCGCAAAGCAGCCACCTCAGCGCAGCAAAAAGAGGAACCATTGATAACCACCCCGCCTGAGAGCCAAGAAGCTACCTTAGCCGATCTTGGTGAGCAGCCAGACTGGACCACACTTGATCTCTGGCAAGACACTATTACCCATGACGACTTTTATTATTTATTAACGGAAATCTATACAACAGACAACACCTGGAAACGTTACATCACCATCCATCCAGATCATGCCATCATTCGAACAGACACAAGTAAGCCAGGTGCAACCTACAGGCTTAATTTTGCAAGTGTGATCAGTGAAGCTTCCCCCGATCGAAACTGGAATAGCGTTGGTGAACTACCCCCGGGAACCAAAGACAAGCCCTTGGCGGGTGTCCATATCGCAATCGACCCCGGTCACATTGGTGGAGATTATGCGAAATTAGAAGCTCGCTGGTTTCAGATTGGCGATAGCCCGCCTGTCAAAGAAGGAGACATGACTTTGCTCACCGCCAAAATCATCAAGGACGAGCTGATCAATCTTGGCGCCAAAGTATACTTAATTCGTGGCTCTAACCAACCGGTCAATCCTCGACGCGCAGATGACTACCGAGAAGCGGCCCTCGCCAAAGCCGCATCGCTCGGCAAGACAGATGAGGAAACGGTAAGCCAGTATCAGCAAAAATTTTTCTATCGCACCGGCGAGATCCGTGAACGCGCCCGCCGCGTCAATCTGGCCTTCAATCCTGATCTTGTTCTCTGCTTACATTTCAATGCTGAGGCTTGGGGTGATCCGCTCAGGCCAACGTTGACAGAAAACAACCACTACCACGTGCTCTTACACGGAGCACTTACCCGCAGAGAAATCGCACATGACGATGAGCGTTTTGAGATGCTTGTAAAAATCCTTCAACGTAGCCATGAAGAAGAAAAAGCACTGGGAATCTATATGGCCCAATCACTCAGCAAGGCAACTAAGCTACCCGCTTATCAATACCTTAATGCAGCTAGCCGTGCCCGTCCCATCAAAGAAATTCCGGGCCTATGGATACGCAACCTTCTTGCTAATCGCATCTACCAATGTCCGGTTATTTTTCTTGAGCCTTATGTAATGAATAACAAGCAAGTCCACGAACGCATTCAACTGGGTGACTACAAAGAAACCAAAATGATTCAGGGAGAAGAGAAAAAATCCATCTACCGCGAGTATGCTGACGCGGTGGTCGTTGCTCTCAAGCAATATTACCTAGACTACCGCATCATCTATAATCCTGAAGGGAGCTAAGAGCACATTGTGCTACCGACTTGCCCCGTAAATCTTTTGAACCTGGTCGAGGTAATGACTGGTAGCGTCATCTGGAGAAGCTCGGAGCTCCTCTTTTTTTAATGCCTCTATGAGGGCTCGGTATTTGGTGAAAGTGCCACTCAAATCAGTAGACTGAGTTATATAATACCAGTCCAAGTAGTCACGTGAGCGTGTCGCCGCAGCCTTCATTCTCATACGAACATCGATTAATTTGGCAAGACGGGAACTAATATCCTTGTCTTCACCCTTCACAATATCACGTAAAATGATGTCATACTCATTAAAGATGGGTCGGTAGGTAGGAAAGCATCGGTAACTAAGCCGCTCTAGTTCGGCACGTGCAGCTGCGACAGCTTCGATGCGCTCGGATGGTTCTAATGGAAGCACTTGATCGTAATCATCAATCCCCACACTTAAAGCAGCTCCATCAAGATTACGATAGCGAAGCTTCAGCAGGCCATCCAACCTAGATTCCGTTTCCAGCATGGAGTGCACCTGCGTAACTCGCGCTGTCGCCAGCTCTAACAACTCAAGATTCACCCATTTGCCCAGACTATTACTCGACTTGTTCATCCCCGAGAAATGTCGCCTCAGTAAATTTTCATACTCCCCTTTGAATGTCGCAAAATCTGCAAGATACGTGGACATACCAGATTTCCCATCAGGCTGGCGTAAGAGTGAATTGACGATCGCCCCAGAAATCGCACGGAAGGCGACAGGTTCACGCCCAATCATCTCTCGCCATTGATTTTCAGGAGCATCAAAAACTTTCTCCAATGGGAGAACAGATAAGAAGTCAATATCGGCCTGGTAGATCTCCCTATTAGAATCGCCACTGCGAATATCAATAGCTTCCAACATGCCTATGATCAGCCATGGTTTGATGACAACCCTGTCACCCTCCTCAATGACCTGACCGTCTGCCAAACCCCTCTCATAGAGAAGGAGTTCCATCAGATGATAGCGGAGCAGATACTGGTCTACCCCTTTCGCCATATGAATGTGCAGCAATAATTGATACTGCCCTTGGAAACTTGAAATCTTACTCAGAATACTGCGCGGTAATTCCTCATCACCCTCAGCACCATAAAGCTTAACAATCAAAGGCAACTTCATTTTTCGCCCAGGATCTCCGCATAATTGATTAAGCTGATCTCTGAGCTCATTAGCAACAGAAGCAATACTGCCGCGCACTTGTTGCTCTCCCCCGGTCACAGAAATACTACCAAATTTGGTAACCTGTATTTTTTTTGCTGCTGCTTTAGCGCCTTCAGGATTTGGTTCTAGGTCATCTGCAGCCAGAAGCTTCACATCGCCAACAACACAGATGACAATACTCAACACTACCAGCGGCCATGCTCGGCAGCACCCATGACCTAATGGAAGAATTATACCGTGCTTCTTCATTATAGTCTGTGTTCAACTCGCCGAGGATCGATGGTGATCTTACCTTCCTCAACACGCACATCAAAAATCTTATGGTTGTAGTATGGCTGTAATTCATCAGCCAATTCATTGACCATATTTTGAAATGCAGGCATCAGTAAATGTCCAAAACCTCCCGGCAATCTAAGCTGACCAATATGACACGAGTGCCTTGAAATACTATAACCTGTCCTCGTGCGCTCAAAGCCCATAAAAAGAGAAGTGATGTGCACGTTTTCCCCGAGAAGCTTGCGCTCAATAATTAGTTCAATTTCATCCTTCTTGAAATGAACCCATACGCCGCCCACCTCCGCAAACTCTGCCAACACGCCCTGCTGTTTGATTTCTAGGCGCTTAGCTAGCCATGCATTAATTTCCTCTTCTCGAAATGTGATGGGGTAGTTGCGCTCAATAGCAAGTGCTAGACGCTGCTTTAGTAATGGTGGCTGGATCGACCTACCCTCGATGATCTTAACCCTGCCTGCGATGCTCTCAATAGGATAAGCCTGTATGGATGGAAATATTTTCACCCCCGCCACCTTAGCCTCCATCACCCGGGCATTGAATACACCTGGACTGCCAGCAGGCTGCCACAGGAAATAAACGTGAACGCCCATATAAAGCATGATTACTGACAGAAAAAACCAAGACAGGATACTCCCGCACCCGCTGTTGCCGCCGGCAGGCTCCTGCGACTGCTTAGACTGCTGCATGTGCGGATGCCCCTTCTTAACCATACACTTGTGAGTAGCAAATCAACGCATTCATGGAAAGCTTTGATTCTAGATCACCCAGTCAACAAGCTCCAATTAAAATCCCCTTGCATCCCTTTCATTTGAGGATGAAAATTCATGCAACTACTTATGATTACGTTGGTTTAATGGTTTAGCTCTGCAACATCATGACCCATCCGAACTCTCAGCCATCAAACCTGAGACTGATTCTGGACCAAGATCACTATTCCTCTATGCCAAAAACCCCTGCAGACATTCAGAGCAATAATACAAGCAGTGGTGGTATTGAACCTTCTGAAAATGATCTCGATGTTGCGCTCATGCTTAGGGTTGCAGGAGGTGAGGAAGCGGCATTCGAGCAGCTTATTGAGCGTCACCAAGGTGCCATCATCGGCACAGTTTCAAAGATGCTGGGTAATGCCTCCGATGCTGAAGACATTGCTCAGCAAGTTTTTATTCGTCTTTGGAAAAGCGCTCCTCGCTACAAACCGAAGGCCAAATTTACCACCTTCCTCTACACCATCACTCGCAATCTCGTTTTTAACGAAAGCCGCCGTAAAAGTCGTAAAAAAGAATATTCAATGGAAGAACGGGAGGATGACTTTCATCTTCAGACAGCAGATCATCAAAATGCCTCACCTGATCAGGGAATGCTCCAGCAAGAGCTACGCCAGGCAGTAGATCAGGCAATTGCAGACCTGCCTGAAAAACAACGCCTCGCAGTTATTCTGAGGCGCTACGAGGGCATGCCCTATGACCAGATAGCCAAGATACTCGGCCTCTCTGTCTCTGCTATAAAAAGCCAACTTTTTCGTGCCCGTAACACCCTGCGTGAATCACTTCAGCATTACCTCGAATCATAGCCAGCGCCGGCTATCAAAATGATACGTTTTCAGACTTTTCATTTATAGCCTCATTGCTAGAAAACCTCTTGATGAAATTTTGTTTTTTAATGCTGCTCGTATTGCTGCCGATCACAGCAAATGGCAAAGTGTCGACTAGCCTGCTTGCATCAGGATTTGATCAACCCGTCTGGGCATCTTGCCCCAAAGGGGTGACTGACCGCTTATGGGTTTTAGAAAAAGACGGCAAAATAGTGATCTACAACAAACACACTAACACGAAAACAGACTTTCTCGATATACGTCATCTTATCAAAATCCGCATGAATGAGCAGGGGCTACTGGGACTGGCCTTTAGTCAGGATTACCTTCAATCTGGCAAGCTTTACGTTTATTTCACCAACACGAATGGGGATACTGAGGTTTGCCGTTTTACCGCACATGGATCTGGCATGGGGCAATGTGACCCTTCCACCCGTGAACTCCTGCTTGGCATTAAGCAAAGTGCACGAAACCACAACGGCGGCTGGCTAGGGTTCGGACCAGATGGCTACCTCTATATTGCTACAGGTGACGGCGGCTCAGGTAATGACCCGAAAAACCATGGCCAAGATCTGGGCACCCACCTTGCTAAGATCCTTCGCATCGATGTCTCCTCAGCCAGTGGCTACACCGTTCCAAAGGACAATCCATTCATCAATCAAGCAGGAGCTAAACCAGAAATCTACGCCTATGGACTGCGCAATCCTTGGCGTTG